>Ga0210396_10001482_pt1 | contig 25286 bp, 18 predicted proteins | sample IncBWH17OmetaG_FD_155466 | JGI IMG/M metagenome (GOLD analysis project Ga0210396, IMG submission 155466) | Forest soil microbial communities from Barre Woods Harvard Forest LTER site, Petersham, Massachusetts, United States - Inc-BW-H-17-O ... | reverse complement strand
GGGACTCGCGCGCGGGCTTCAACGCGCTGAGGGTGGCGTTCAGGTTGCGCCATCGTTCAATTGAAAAGCATGTGCCGCCATTGCTTGCGAGCAGAAACGCTTCGCGGCAAAAGACTGCTTCCACCATTCCGGTTTCCTCAAGGTAGCCGCGTAGGAAGCTTTCAAGATTGGAGACTTTCAAAAGGCCGCGCGAAACCAGAGTTTCAAGCCCAAATGAATGGGCTAGGGCTCCAATCGGTAGAGCACTATCGGCCAAGTGGAGCAGTTGAAGATGGCTAAGCGCCGACGCATCAGGCAGGAGAGCGGCAATTCGGTCCGTTTCCAAGGCATTAATTCCTAGTGCTCATGATCGTGAGTATCAGTGTGGGAATGGTCGTGATCATGCGAATGAGGACGGCCCTGATAAATACCGTGGGCATCGATGACCGGATGGCGCGATTCAACGGGCCGCTTCGTTTCGTCTTCAATCCAGGCCACGATCGGGTCTAGCCCGACGGCATCGCGCAGATTCGTGAACACAAACGGCAGCTCGCCCCGCATTTTCCGCGAGTCGCGCTCCATCACTTCGAGCGATGCACCGACGTACGGAGCGAGGTCAATTTTATTTATTACCAGCAAGTTCGAGCGAGTGATTCCCGGGCCGCCCTTGCGAGGGATCTTATCGCCCTCGGCGACGTCGATAACGTAGATCCAAACATCGACAAGCTCAGGACTGAACGCGGCGGCAAGATTATCGCCTCCGCTCTCGACGAAGATCAGCTCGAGTCCCGGAAGCGCGCGCTCAAAATCGGCAATCGCCTGCAAGTTCATCGAGGCATCTTCGCGAATGGCCGCATGCGGGCATGCTCCAGTCTCAACTCCGCGGACGCGATCAGCGGGAAGCGTCCCCTGCCGCAGCAGGAATTCGGCGTCCTCCTTGGTGTAAATGTCGTTGGTCACGACGGCAAGATTGTATTTTGGCCAGAGGCGCTGGCTAAGGCGATCGACGAGAGCTGTCTTTCCGGAGCCAACGGGACCAGCGATACCGATGCGGAAGGCGCGCGCCGAGTTCTCAGTCTTCATTTTGTGGCCTTTTGTTTCTTTCCAGTATGTGGGCTGTGTGCAACGTGGCCATGATCGGAGTCGCCATTGAAACCATGGCGAACCATCGAAACAAATGCCGCGGCGGTGAGTTTCATGGATTTTCCGGCGCGATCGAAGAGTTTTTGGCCGTATTCCTCTTCGAGCTGGCGAATCTGAGCGCTAACAGCCGGTTGCGAGCGAAACAATTTTTGGCCAGCGCGCGAGAAGCTGCCCTGCTTAGCGATTTCGAGAAATGTGGTGAGGTAGTCGAGGTCCATTCTGGGTGCGATGAATTATAGCAAACACGCGAGCCTACATCTCGATACGACATACGCGGCGCCCGGCAATTGCTGCGCTCGGCTGTTCTTAGGCAACCGATTCGTCAACCGTTTCTGTTGAGTCCAACCGCATTCGGCGCAAGAATTTCGTGGCTTCTATTCCAGCTATGGCTGCACGCTTTTCCCACCGCTCAAGGAAAGGGGACCAGGTTTGCGCGAGCGAACACGGAAGATGAACCGGTTCGAGGCGCAAGAGAGGCAGCGGACCCTTCGTCGCCAGCAAACGCATGGCGCGAGGGCTGCCCGTCTGGCGAGCGTGCTCTTCCAAGGCGCGGCGCAGGCTTGCTTCTTCCCCGGGAGCCGTGGGGCCGCAGGCGTTTGCACAGTGCACGAATTCGCGGTTGTAACCGCCGGTGGCGAGCAAATCTTTTAAGACGTAGACCAGGCCGCCCGTCATGCCGGAGCCGAGATTCATGCCTGTGGGGCCAAGGATAATCACCACGCCGGCCGTCATGTATTCACACGCGTGGTGGCCGACTCCCTCAACAACCGCAAGAGCGCCGCTGTTGCGGACGGCGAAGCGTTCGCCGGCGCGTCCACTGATGTAAAGTTCACCTGACGTGGCGCCGTACAGAACCGTGTTTCCAACCAACAGATCCCCGCGACGGGAGGCATCTGCGCCAGCCGAAATTGCAATCGTGCCGCCGCTCAACCCTTTTCCGACGTAATCGTTGGCCTCTCCATCTAGCCGGAACGTGAGGCCGCCGATGAGAAATGCACCGAAGCTTTGGCCTGCAGTGCCGGAGAATTGAACTTCCTGTTGCTGATCGCCTAAACCTGCGAAAGAGGTGCCGCGAAGAATATGCCCGCTGAGGTAAGCTCCTACGCTGCGATCCGAGTTCTGGACAGGGAACACGGCCGGTATGGCTGATGCGGAATCCAGAGCGGCGATGAGCATGTTATCGAGGGTCCACTCGCACGAGGCGGGTGATGGCACCCCTTCCTGCGATTCAGGTGACGGACCGAGGAAGCCGCCGAGAGATTGCGCCGCCCTTGAATTCTTCGGCTGCAATCGTTCGGCTTGACCAACAATATCGGCAAGAGAGCGCTCACCGAGTTGCGCGAGCCGTTCTCGAACCTCTTCCGCGACCCCGTGGAAATACGACATTACCATCTCCGGTTTGCCCTCGAACCGCGCGCGAAGTTTCTCATTCTGCGTGGCGATTCCGACGGGACAGGTGTTGAGGTGGCATTGCCGCGCCATTATGCAGCCGATTGCGATCAGCGCCGCGGTGCCGAACCCAAATTCATCGGCGCCGAGAAGCGCGGCTACGATTACATCGCGACCCGATTTGAATCCGCCATCAACGCGCAGCCGCACGCGGCTTCGATATCCCGATCGAAGCAACGTATTGTGGGCTTCTCTCAGGCCGACTTCCCACGGGAGGCCGGTATTTTTGATCGAGGTGAGAGGGGAGGCTCCTGTGCCACCGTCGAAACCGGATATTGTAATGACGTCGGCGCCAGCTTTGGCCACACCGGCGGCGATGATCCCCACGCCGGAGCCGGCTACCAACTTGACTCCAATTCTTGCGAGCGGATTCACAGCGCTCAAATCGTGAATCAATTGCGCGAGGTCTTCGATACTGTAAATGTCATGGTGCGGCGGCGGTGAAATGAGCGACATGCCCGCGACAGCATGGCGGAGACGCGCAATCAGTGGGGTGACTTTGGCCGCAGGCAATTGGCCGCCTTCGCCAGGTTTTGAACCCTGCGCCATCTTGATCTCGAGCTCATCGGCTCTTACTAGATATTCGGCGGTTACACCGAACCTGGCGGACGCGACCTGTTTTATGCGATTGGCCGCTTCAGGTTCCGAGCCGTAGACATCGGGGTCTTCTCCGCCTTCTCCCGTATTGCTGCGCGCGCCGAGCCTATTCATCGCGATTGCCAGCGTTCGATGCGCTTCGGGACCAAGAGCCCCCAGCGACATCGCCTGAGTGGTGAAGCGCGCAAGAAGCGCGCTTTCCGGCTCGACTTCTTCGAGCGCGATTGGGTTGCCAGGGACGAAATCAAAAAGATCTCGGATTGCGACGGGCTCGCGCGTTTCGGCCAGCTTCGCATATGCGCGATAGTTCTCCGCGGTCGGCGACTTCACGTAGTGATGCATTCGCCGGACGAGGTCAGGAGAACTGGAGTGACGTTCCCCCGTCTGACGAAAGCGGTAAAGTCCTTCGTCGCGCAGTTGCGCAGCGACAGTGCTGGCGCTGGGGGCAAAAGCGCTCGTGTGGCGATCGAGAGAATCTTGCAGCAGCTCTTCGAGCGATTTCCCGCCCAGCGCGCCACCTGCGTCCTCGAAGAACTCGTCACGCACGTTCTGATTCAAGCCTACGATTTCGAAGAGCTGGCTATTGCGATAGCTACCGACCGTGCAAATGCCCATTCGGGCGAGCACTTTTCGCAAGCCGACATTGACGGCTTCGCGATATCGAGCAGCGCCCTCTCTTTGAGCGTTTTCGGAAAGCTCCAACGCGAGATAAGGACAGACAGCGCTAGCACCCGCAGCGATGAGCATTGCCAGGTGATGAGTTTCGATCACTTGGCCGGTTTCGATTATCAGCGGAACATCACAACCGCCCGCGCTGACCAGCGCTTTCCAGGCAGCGGCCAGTGCGAGCAATGCGGGCAGAGCCGCGCGCTCCGAGCTTATGCTGCGATCGCTTAGCAAAATCATGCTCGGGGGTCGGCGTTCAGAACCACTCACCTCGTCGCGGACGCGTCGGAGCGCCTCGATAGCAGCTTTCACGCCTCCTGCCGCTTCAAATGTGAAACTGACGGAACGAACCGGAGCGTGCAGGCGCGAGCCGAGCGCGGCGATCTGTCCCGGATCCACCAATGGCGACGGAATGACGAGCCCTTTGGCGAGATGGACATCGAGCGACATTACATGTCCCTCGCGCAAGGGATCGATCGGAGGATTCGTTACCTGGGCGAACCGCTGCTTGCAGTAATCCCAGAGCGGACGGCGCATCACTGAGAGAAATGCGGGTGGCGCGTCGTCACCCATGCTCCATGTAGCCTCTTTCGCATGAGTGCCGAGCGATTGGAAGAGCAAGCGATATTGATCGTCACTCCAGCCGAGCGCTGCCGCGACGCGTTTAGGCTGGAGGATGGGATTCTTGACCAAATTCTTTTGCGTCGCACGAGACGGTTGCAGGCGAATCGGCTTTCGGACTCGGCGATTCTCGCGAGTGGGCAGAAATTGTGCGAAGTCGGGCTGTAGAAAGCATCTGCCGACAGCAGGATCGACCACAAACATTTCACCCGGCCCGAGACGCTGTCGTTCGATCACTTCTTTATAGCGCAAGTCGGCGAGGCCTGCCTCCGAGCCGGCGATTACAAGACCGTCCGACGTGACGCAATAGCCCATGGGACGCAGGCCGTTTCGATCGAGCTTGGCTCCGACTGTGTGCCCGTCGGTGAAGACGAGCGCCGCCGGGCCGTCCCACGGTTCATGGTCAAAGGATCCTTCTCTCAGGAAATCGTTCAGCAAGGCCTCCGATCTCTTGGATTCTGACGCCGGCGGCACCATTCTCAACATCGCGGCGGCAACGTGGTAACCCCGGTGGCCCAGAATTTCGAGAGAATTATCGAAACTGGCGGAATCGCTGGCGCGTTCTTCGAGTGCGTGGAACCATTCCCCCGTCTCAAGCTCCCGCTGAACCTTCCGCTCGCGCGCCCGCATCCACCGGCGGTTCGCACTGATCGTATTGATTTCGCCGTTGTGCGCGACATAGCGGAAGGGTTGCGCCATTGCCCAGCTGGGTTGCGTGTTCGTCGAGTAGCGTTGATGAAAAATGGCAAACGGAGCGCGGAAATCCGAGCTCGTTAGATCCAGATAGAAATCTCGGAATTGCGCAGGGGTTAGAAGGCCCTTGTAAACCACGGTGCGTGATGAAAGAGAGCAGAAATATGTTCCGGCGGTTCCCTCCGTTTCCACGCGCTTGCGCAAGAAGAACAACTGACGTTCGATATCCGCAGCCGGAGCCAGGGATTCAAAGAAACACTGACGGATCGAGGGTATCGTCGAGGCGGCAAGCGAACCGAGGATTGTGAAGTTGACAGGCACGTCGCGCCAGCCCACACAGCGCAAACCTGTTTGCTGCGCAAGCGATTCGATCGCACGACGCGATTCCGTATCGCGGGCGGGTGGCAGAAAGACCATGCCCAGTCCGAACGTTTCCGGCAGACTGATGCCTGACTGCAGCGATTGAGCGCGAAATAAAACTTTAGGAATCGGAAGTAACAATCCGGCGCCGTCTCCGCTCAAGCCGTCCGAATCAACGCCTCCGCGATGCGAAAGTCGATCCAACGCCACGAGAGCACGCTGTACAACGTCACGGGTCGCCTCGCCTCCGAATTGGGCGATGAAACCAACGCCGCACGCGTCATGATCAAGTGAAGCGTTGAGCGCAGAATGTCTCATCTTATGTTTCTAACCTAGAGAAGGCTGGAAAGCCCAATTCAGATGTTGGATACGGCGCATCAGTTCTTCAATAGACGACCTCCAGCGCAAATTGCCGAGAACGTGGGCGATCGAATGAGGATGAAGTTACGTCAGGACGAAAGTAAAGTTACTTACGTGGGTATCCGATGGCAGCAAGTTGCTCGCTGGCCGCCTTATCTGAAAAGATTAAGGGAACCAGCTCGACTATGAGGGTTTTACCTTGAAAAAAAAACTTGAAAGGAGAACTCGCGAATCCAGATTGTTATCCGGGATTATTCTCATCACAGTCCCCACGATTCAATACGGCGGGTATTTTGTCGCCAGGAACTGGGTGTGAGCTCTTGGCGGAACCTGCTGGTCGGTAAGAAAACCGGACCGGTTCGATGCGCGACTACTAGTGGAAACGATTTGGCGTGAGAGCCGAGAAATTCGGAGGCGCAGGTCCGCTTCGCGCAACCGTGGCATTTGCGAATGTGACGCTGATCCTGCGGCCGCCGCCCAACTGAGTAGAATTTTCGTGTTTGCTGCCATGGCACCAGCTTCGACGGTAGCACCAGCGGTTCCGGATGAGCGTCCAAGAGCGGTTTCAAGAGTCTCGGCTTCTTATTGGACCCAAACAGACGAAGTTGACGAAAATCACAAAAGGGTCCGTTAGTAACTCATTGAAACTACAGAGGGATGGTGGACGCGACCGGGATAGAACCGGTGACCCCCTGCTTGCAAAACAGGCGCTTTCCGGTTAAAACAACGCACTCTGTAGTGAAAAAACGTTCGAATCGGAAGAACTTGCAACGACTGCGCAACGGATTGAGCCTAGAGTGGGAGAGACGAAATAGCAACATGTGCAAACTCAATGGGTTAGATGGTGGGCCTGGGGAGAGTCGAACTCCCGACCAACGGTTTAGGAATTGGGCAGTTATTCCTCAACTTGTATGTTTTCAGTGCCTTCAGTTTGGTCAATTTCGTGCTGTTCTGGGCTCAGTCGGTAGCGGAACATGCAACGGATCTTGCAACGCTGGCAGAGGCTAGCCTTCATTATAAATATCAATACCACATGATCGCACGGTACCCGCGAGCGGCGAGAGAGGCCAGATTCGAAATCTGCTTCTCACCACCTATTCTATTTACTTACAGTTGGTGTGCCGGCCGCTTCAGATTGGTTTCCTTCTCCCTGCGTGTTACCAGCAGCCTCTGCGCAATCTCTGGATTATCACACCGCGAGCAGAAAGCTCTCCAAGCAATTCCACCACTCCTTGAGAAGGTTCACGGTCTCCCGGAACGATGACAGCCCATTCCAGATTCTCCCGAAATTCTTTTGACCGAATCTCCCACTGGCCGAAAGAAGAAGATTTTGTTTCGCCGATTTGAATGATTGACCAGTGCCGCGCTAACGCCAACGCGACAGCTTCGTCAGGCACGGGCCCGGACAGGATGAAATGGTTGTTTCCATGGACTAAAATGCCGACCATTGGTTTTCAACCCTCCAGGCGCGGATCGGAAACCGGGTAGCCAATCGCGAAATGGTAGACGACTTGTCCTTGCTCGGGGGACACGTTCAGATATCGATTCACTCGCTCATCAAAAAACGCTCCGATGCCGGTTGCTCGCAGGCCCAGCGCCTCGGCGGCAAGATACATTCGTTGACCAATCGCGCCCGCCTCGAAATGCACGTAGCGATATCCGCGATTGCCGTAGCTGCGAGACGCATTCTCAAAATCTCCAATCATGGAGACGGCCACACAAGCGTTACCCGCCAGCTCTTGTCCCAGACTGAGAGCTGCCGCGGCTACGCGTTGGTCTCCTTCCTTGATTGTTTCCAACTCTGCATGCCCCGGCCAGTAGCGGTATACCCCCGGCGTCAAGCTGTCGACGCGGTGCACGTAAAGATACAGTTGGACCATAGAAGCGGTAGCGAAATCGGCGAAGAGACGTCCCTGTGCGGCGGTGAGGAGTGTCGCAAGTTGCGATAGCGAAATCGATTCTTCCCCGCCCCTGAAGTCGAGAGCGGAACGCCGGGCACGAACGACATCGCCGAAGCTACGGCTCGTGGAAGAGTTAGGCGACAAACTGATTTCCCCGCGCCCGGATGGCTTTGCCTGGGCGAGAGCGGGGGCTGCGGTTTGCACAGTGAGCTTCGTTGCGGCGTGAATTCGCTCAATCAACGGATAAGCTACTTGCTCCTCCGACAATCGGTTGGGCTGACCTCTGAACAAAATTGTCTCGACTGGTTCCAGCGGCCTCACGGGAATGGATGGGCCCTGGAGCTCGACGATAAGCATCGGCCACTCATCCTCATTCAGGAGACACTGTTCCGCAACTCCGTCATCCGAAAACTGGCCAAACGCAAAACTTTCGCATCCGATCGATCGAGCAGCGAGAGTGAGAGCCTGCCAGGCATGCCCGACATCGTGCAAGCAGTAGCGATAGGCTCGATCCCGGTATTTCCAGGCTTCGCGCCAGGCAACGCTCGTCAGGATAAAAATGAGCGGGTCAGAGGTACCGATCAACTTCCCACCCCAATCTCCGATGGCGCGTTGTTCCACCGTGTGGGATGAGGGGCGGTAATGATAGAGGCCATCGGGCCAGTCGACCAACCCTTGCGAGCAAAAGTGAAATTCGGTCGGATGGAGATTGCCGGAGGAAGGATTCACGCGCAGAGAGTATACGGCTCCAGTGGACGAGACGCGCTTGGACGCGCTAATCGAAGCGGAATAAAACATTAACTGCGAGAGGAATTCCGCACCGTCCCGAGCCAGGGTAATTCCTGTTTTGCCTTCGAGTACTGCGAGAACTGAGATCTGTGGAACTGGTGGGTCGGCCGGCAAGTCCAGAACGGGGACGCCCTCATAGTGTCGAAATGGATTGGGCATATTGGCCCAATCGAGATAGTGCTGAGTTCGCCGCAGCGATTCGACACTGTGTTTCGTCAGTTCATGGTACTCGCGCCAGCTCATGTGGATTGGATCCTGAGAATACTGTACTGGCAATTCAGGCGTCCGGGAATTGCCTGCGGAAGGAAACTATGTTGAGTGGGCTAGCTGAAATGTTCCGGTCCGGATGGATGTCGATAAATCCTCATCCCACCAGCTATCTCAAAACGAGATAGGTGGTGATAATCCCTGTTCTCGACACCTATCCGCGGTCTGCAAAAAGTGGAAGCGCTTCGGGAATGGTTTCAAGCGAACCTCAACCCGATACAGGCTTCTTCTGTTCCGGGTAAGCCTCGTTGTTACCAGACTCCAAGAGAACGGGCACAGTTCTTGCACAGATGGAGTTCACAGCGCTTTTGTGACAGCCAGGCGCAGAATTGTTTTTCGCTATCAGCAAAGCTGCCAGCGCAGGGTATCGGGTTGTGCAGGTTGATCTTCTCAGGATATTGCTGGCCTTCCCGATAGGACACTAACCAGCATGCCCATTCAAGGCATTGCTGCTGCTTCTTGTAAGGCATCGGGACAAACTCGCTCAGTGCGTCTTAACGACTTTTCGTATGCCGCTGCCGTTCTTCCTTGCACAAAGAAGCGGCCTTCAGGTGTGGGGTGTGTCCGCCAGGCCCTCAGGGCTGTCGGCGTCACTTTGCAAATCACGCAGCCTTTCTTCTATCGGATACTCATCAAGTGTGCCCCGCATATTATGCTCGTGGATTTTTCGCGCCACCCTCACTGCATTTGGCGACGTAGTGGCGCAATACTGGCAGAACCGTCGCTGGGTGGCAAAATCCACTATAAGGGAAGTGACTTGAGCGAGGCAGGTTGGGCAGACTGTCAGAGGTACTGAAGGCATGGAGTGAGTGTAACAAAAGCCGAAATTACAATCCATTAATCGGTTTTCTGTACATTCAGTCGCTGAGGTTTGAGTGTTGTTAATGTTGCCGATTTCTACGAGATAGCTGGTGATAATCCCTGTTCTCGACACCTTCCGAAGCCCTAATCGTTTGCGTACCGATTGAACCATTTGAGACGGATCCGTATCCCTTGCTCGTATCGAAACGCTGTACTCTAGGGCAGGCGACGGCTAAACCGATGTAGCCTATGCTGTAACTTAAAACAACGTCTAATTCGGGGATTACATGATCAGCAGCCGACGATGGCAAATCTTGGCCCTGACAGCGATGGCGCTGGTCGGTGTTAGTTTTGGAATTTGGCTCCTCCGAGCTGGCTTCGTTACTCTCGGTTGTTTCTGGATAGGGGTATTTCTTTGGCGTGCACAGCAGTCCGCAGTTTGGTTTTTTGTTCGGGTCAGGGCCCCGTCAGATGTCACACCTCCTTTGACTTCAACATGGCAACGCCTTCTGCTGTCAATCGTGTGCCTACTCGGTGCTGCAATCTGCGCTCTAGGAGTCTATTTATGGCACTTGTGGCCAGAGCAGTGGCAATCTGGTCTTGTTTTCGTTCTATTTGGCTTGCTTCTGTTGGCTCCAGTAACGATTGGGGAAATTCAGTTTCGCGGAAAAAGGGAGCTGCGGCAAATCCAACCCCCGACAACAGGATAGATCATCCCTATGAAGATCGGATTCTGTCCTCTAACCACAAGGGCTAGCCAATGAAAGGTTCATCTCTATTGAGAATTAAGCCCGTTACCAGGGCTCTGGTCGCAACTATAATCGCGTGCGGACTGGTCGGCACGGACCTACTCTGGCCCGGGCAGTTGCGATCGGCTGTGGACCAACTTAAGCTGCCCGCCGAACTTGCGAAGTACAAGGAATGGAGAAACCTACTCCAGTCTCCCGCGCCAGTTCCTCTGGAACTCTGGATTCGATGCGTCGCGCCAACCCCCAGCGAATGGACTCAAGCACGGGAGAAATACGGTCCTCACACTGAACATTACATTCAGGTCTATGCCAATCAGATCGCAACTCAAGCCCTACACCAAGGTAAAGCGGGCGTATTCCTGACCGGTTCCGTCATTGCTAAAGAGAAACTCATGGATTCTCCCGAAGGAACTGTGGCGGGCGTGGCCTTCATGATCAAGCGAGGTACGCGTCAGTTCGCTAGTACCGGTGGCTGGGAGTTCGCCTATTATCCGCGGTCTGGCGACTCCGCAAGCATCCAGGCCTGTGCTACCTGCCATCGCTCGGCCGCGTCCAAGGACTTCGTCTTCGGGCAGTATCCGTCCTCGGGCGATCCGTTGCGTCCTACTCAGACCCAACCTTGATGAGACTGCATATGAAACCAAACATCGTTGTTGTGCTGCTCACGCTTGGTCTAGTAGCCGTCTGTTGGGGCCAAGGCTCACCCAAGAAGAGCTTGCCACCAGAATGCACAACGACAATTCGTGTCCACGGTTCACTTCCAAAGGGTCCATTCAAGATACTCCCCAACGAGTCCTACAGACAGTCACCAACGGTGAAGTACCTAATCCAGGAAGACGGCACGGTTTCGAACGCCACCATCGCCCGCAGTTCTGGTCTGATCGACATGGACAAGAAACTTCTTGAGGCAATCGCAAAATGGAAGTACAAGCCTCGGATTTCTGGATGCGGGGCCATAGAAACCGAAATAGCAGTTACCATCGACTTGTTTTAAACCATGGGCACGGGCCAGGCGGTTCGATCCGGATAGATGTTGATAAATCCGCTTATCACCACCTATCTCAAGCTGAGATAGCCGCTGATAATCTACGTTAACAGCCTCCATCGATCGTGCTACCCAATCACTCTGCCAGCCGACCACAGATGACATTCAAGGACGCAGGTGGCAACCTAAAGATCGCACCAGGACCCACGTTAATGGTTTTAGATACAGGCGGACCGTCCGGATCGGCGTGGCCATTTCTCCGCGCCGGATGCCACTGATACTGCTCCTTCCCGAACGTCGCGAGGTCGAGGGATCCCACAAATTCGCGTTCGGTCTGGGCCGAATCGTCGCGAAATAGGATCCGCACATCTTGGGCGTTATCGTAGTCGCGATTGATCACCATCAAAGACCACTGTCCATCCGGGCGCAGAACAGGGTATGCGGTCACTAACACGTTCCCGTTCTTGTCTCGCAAGTCAGCCGACGCTGCAAAGAGCTTGTGCTCCGCGTTTTTTGGCTCGACCCATTTCTGTGTGATCATTTGTGCGGCAAAAAATTGTGAAGTGGGCTGCCGAATCCTATAGTTTTCGTCAACCGTGAACATGTGATAGGTGCCCCAGCTGTTCTTGCAGACTGGATGCGGGGGAGAGTATGCAAGCGCGTGATAGTAATAGGTTGCCTGCCCACCCGCCGTCAGAAATCCAGCAAACGAATCGGCCAACCAAAGGGCGCCGAAAATGTCGACAGATGCTTCGCCGCCATGCGCGTTCGTCTCGGTATCGAACAGCGGGATACCAGCCGGCAATCCATCGTTGCGCCATACCTGCATGATGTGAGTGATCAGGTATGGCTCCTGGTAGATGTTGGCCCAAGGCGTTTCGCATCCGTCATACGGATAGTGCTCGAAGGACATGAACGCCAAATCGGCAAGCCGCCCGTGCGACCTAAGATATTCGATAAACCTGCCCAGCCACGAGGTTCGGCCCTGAGCATCGGGCCATACCTTGATGTCTTCTTCGACTCCAGTAAATACAGGGCCACCGAGTTTGAAATTCGGATCCACACGATGAAGTGCCGTGGCCCATTGTAAGTAGAGGGCAGCGTAATCTTCGGGTTGCATGTACTGTCCGTCGGGTTCCTCTCCCATCTCGATGAATGAAACCGCGTAGCCGCGCTTTTTCAGGTAGGTCATCTGGGCCGCCGAATCTTCTGGCGTTCCGTACAGCATTGCTACGGGAACGATGGCAGGAAGACCACGCGTAATACCGCTAGTAAAAAACAAATCGAATCCTGGCTGGTCGCCGGATTCCATGCGGTCAGGTGCAACGTACAGATCGGATGGTTCATGCCACGGATCGACAGACGAGCAGTAAGTGAGCGACTGATTCTGGTCCGTTGAGTGATGCAGAATATCGTGAAATTCCCCCACAGCATTCATCATCCCGACATACACTTCCTTAATTGCGTAACCAACACAGTTGCGACCGTCACTTGCGCCGTGCGAATCGCAAGTATTCGATGATTGTGTCATCAAAATGCGGATGAATTTCGTGCGAACCGGAGACGAACTGAGCTGCCGCGTCGGGGTCCCACCCTTGCCGTTCGTCACCGCACCAGATGGAAACAGCTTCCATCTACCCCTCAAAGGTTCAGCGATCGCGTGGCCTTCACCTTCCCAATACTGTACGTCGTACACTCGGGCGTATGGATCGGCCCAAGCGATGCGAACCGCATTTATGTTGGTCTTCTCTCCCAATTCGATGACGACCCACTGCGGGTGCTTCGAGTCCTCTTCCCTGGTAAATGCCTGAGTAAGATACGGATTGCTTTTCCAGTACGATTGCAAATCGCCGTCGTCCAAGCGTGAATACCCGTCGAATTCCGTCCCGTCGTTGCGGGTGAACCCGCGATGCTGTAACGAATAACCGTACGAGTGTCGGATCATTTCTTTGGGCGTCGGATCTCCAGTGAAATATCCTTTGCCGGAAGGATCGCTCCATGTGCCTGCGGGATTCCAGTGCCAGGCTTGCACGAACAATTCTGTGTTTTGGCGATAGCTGACAACTCCCCATCCAGCCTCGAGGGTCTGCTTAAGCTGGTCGGGCGAGAAGAACGTATCGGTGGCGTTGCTAGGTACGCGATCTACGGTCGTCCCCAGCGCATAATTGGGGCTGAACTTGTTCAGCATATGGCTGGGGGTAGCATCCACGCGGATTGTTTGCGCCTCAGAAACACACTCGACAGCACAGACAAGAATGCTCGTGAGGAAAGCTACGTGAATCATTCCCGATAGACGTAGGTGTGCGCAGAACCTTCTGTTGAAACTAGCAGCGCGAGTGAAGGCTCTCTTGTGTCTGATCATCATCTTCGAATCGTGCCGCAAGTAATAGGCCCGCGCATAGTGGCCGCTCCAACTTGGATTACTCGCGATTCGACACCGTGCTCCTAGACCAAGTTCTGAATGATTTCTCTTATCATCAGCAATCTAAAAAAGCCATACTGCGCCGTTGCGAATTAGTGGCGACATCTCAAATCGGACGGTTCACGCATTCTTAGATAGCTAGCGATAATCCCTGTTATCGACAGTTGTCTGGTGGAAGGCGTAAGATGCGCGGAAAGCGGCTGATTCCTCGTCCGTCCTCGTGACGCACAATTTCCCCTATTCTGACTTCGTAACAGTGAAGGGCAGCCCAAATGTACGAGGAACAATTCAGGCGACGAACGATTTGGGCCGCATTTCTATTGGCAGCATTGGCGTGCGCGCTGTTCTTACTTCTCAATCCACGCGGTTACCGGGCACTTCTCGTCGCGAGATTATTTCGAACGAATAATCCGCCGATTGTTGTTCCCCTCCCGAAGGATTTTCAGCCACGGCTTCCTCCCGGCTTCACAGCGTCCGTCCTGGCCGGGGGCTTCGACGAGCCGCGATGGCTCGCAGTTGCGCCAAACGGCGACCTGTTCGTAGCTGAGTCCGCGGCCGGAAAGGTCATCGTGCTGCACTTTTCCGTTTCCAAAGGCCGTGTTCAATCGCGGGAGATCTTCGCCGATCATCTGCTTCTCCCGTTTGGCATCGCTTTTCACGAAGACTTTGTCTACGTGGCCCTCACGAACAGAGTCGTGCGTTTTCACTATGATCGCGAAACCTCTCGAAGACTCGGTGAGGCGGAGGCGATCCTTGACCTGCCCGGATTGGGATACAACCAGCATTGGACTCGTTCGCTGGCCTTCAGCCCGGACGGGAATGAACTTTTCGTATCAGTCGGATCAAGAACGAACGTTTCGATCGAATCGGATCCGCGCCGCGCCGCAATTCTGGTGTTGCGATCCGATGGTGGAGGCATGCGGGTCTATGCTAATGGCTTGAGAAATGCCGTCGGCATTGCCTTCAGCCCTGCATCCGGCGATCTCTGGGCCACCGTCAATGAGCGGGATGATATAGCCGAGGACATTCCGTCCGATTTTTTCACCCATGTGGTTCAGGGCGGTTTCTATGGCTGGCCGTATGCGTATCTTGGGCCTCATATCGACGATCGTGTGGCTGCCCGGCCTGATCTAGTCGAGAAAGCCATCATTCCCGATCTGCTGCTAGGTGCTCACGTCGCACCCCTTCAATTCGCTTTTTATGAAGCGACGCAATTTCCCTCGTTGTATCGGCACGGAGCTTTCGTGGCTGAACATGGATCGTGGAATCGCAAGATTAGAAGTGGCTACCAAGTCGTTTTCATTCCCTTCCAGGATGGTTTCCCGTCGGGAGAACCCCGTCCTTTCCTCTCTGGTTTTGTGCCTGATCCCGTCGGCAAACAGGTCTACGGCCGTATGGTTGGTGTCGCAATCGCTCGCGACGGATCGCTTTTGGTCTCGGACGACGCGCAGAACCTTATTTGGCGCGTTTCTTATAATACGGAACCCTCGGCCGTTATTCCCTGACGGGAAGTATTGCTCATGCACGTCCTCCGGCAGAAACTCGGATAGATGTTGCGAAATCCTCTTCTCACCACCAATCTCAGGTTGAGATAGCTGGTGATAATTCCTGTTCGCAACAGTTATCTCGCGCTTACGAGGGGTGTGGTCGTTGCTTAGCCATCTTCAAAGTCCATATAATTGCAGCGGCGTAATGGAATTGTGTCGCCTGATAGACTTGGGGATCTATTTCCTCAACATTGACTCGAACATGCGGATCAATGAATAAGACGATTCGAGGCAGCACCGTCTTAGTGACGGGAGCCGGGGGTTCAATTGGGTCCGCATTGTCGAAAACGATCATCTCGTACGGGCCTCAACTGCTGATATTGCTTGACCACTCTGAACAGAATCTGTACGAAATCGAAACTGATTTGGCGTCCAATCAGAAAGGCATACCCGTTTTTTCGGTAGTGGGAGATATCTGTAACGAAGGATTGATTTCCGCGATCCTAGAACAGTACCGACCGAATGTAATTCACCACGTAGCGGCTTTCAAACATGTCCCACTGATGGAAAGAAATCCGATTGCCGCCATTCGAAATAATGGGCTGGGCACGAATATTCTGGCTCAATGTGCTCAAGCACATGGAGTTGAAACGTTGACAATGGTGTCGACCGATAAGGCCGTCAATCCGCGAAGCATAATGGGAGCGTCCAAGCGACTAGCGGAACTTGCGCTAGTTCGTTGGGGTACTGGGGAAACTCGAATGCGTTCGATCCGCCTTGGAAACGTTCTCGGCACGAAGGGCAGCGTCGTCAGGATCTTCGTTGAACAGATATTAGCGGGCGGTCCGATTACGGTGACGCACCCCGACGCGACTAGGTATTTCTTAGCATTGCCAGAAGCCGTCGACCTGATTCTGATGGCTGCCGAACTACCCGGAAGCTCCGGAATTTTGATCCCCGACTTGGGAGAGCCCGTCAAAATCATTGACCTTGCACATCGAATGATGAAAGAAGCCGGATGCGATCCCGAGACGATGATCCCGATAACCTTCATTGGCTTACGGCCGGGAGACAAAATGGCCGAAGATTTTGCTTCTGTCAGCGAATTTGTGGAATCGACCACGGATTCCAGACTATCGCGCCTGATAGGGACTGAGATTCCTGCGGAGAGATTCGATACTTATATGGAGCATCTTAAAAGCGCTGTCGATCAACACGATCTTGGTATAGTGCTTGATGTTCTTCGTTGCATACTCCCCGAATATGAACCAAGTGAGTGTGTCCTTCGATCTTTGGAAGGAGCTTCAGCTTGAGCGCCAGCAAACGTACGATCGCTGCAATTACCACGTCCCGAGCAGATTACGGGCACCTGTATTGGCCATTGCGAGACTTAACAGATCGCGATGATATTGAACTGAAACTTATCGCATTGGGTTCACACCTGTCCCCGGAATTTGGCAACACGATTCAAGAAATCGAAAAAGACGGCTTCGAAATCGCCGCTCGAATCGAATGCCTGCTTAGCTCGGATAGCGATGTCGGAATGGCCAAAACCATTGGCAATGCCACGCTAAGTCTGGCGGATCTTCTGGGACATATGCGACCCGATCTGGTTCTGTTGATCGCCGATCGGTATGAAATGCTGGCTCCTGCATCGGTAGCTCTAGCACTGCGAATTCCAATCGTGCACATTGAAGGAGGTGAAATCACCGAAGGGGCGATCGACGACGCGGTTAGAAATGCACTAACGAAAATGAGTCATATTCATTTTACCTCGACCCATGGAGCGCGACTTCGCTTGATCGCCATGGGTGAAGAGGAATGGCGGGTTCATCGGGCGGGCGCACCCTCTCTCGATCATCTTCGTCGAACAGAATTACTAAACCGAGAGCAAACTGAAAGCAGCCTCCAATTGGATCTCGACCAACCTACGGTGCTCGTTTCCTATCATCCCGTAACCATTGCCCAAGATACTCTTCAGGAGGCGGACGCGTTGTTCGCAGCCCTTGAGACGTTGCCAGAGCAATTGATATTTTGCTATCCCAACGCCGATGCCGGAAGTCGCTCGCTTATCAATCGCACAAAATCGTTCCTCGATGCGCGTAGGTCCGGGCGGGTGTTTACGAACCTTGATCCGCGGACGTATTGGAGCTTGTTGCAGCAAGTGGACATGCTGATTGGAAATTCGAGCAGTGGAATTATGGAAAGCGCTTCCTATTCACTTCCTACCGTCAATGTCGGCATAAGACAGCAGGGCCGTGAGCGGCCCATGAATGTGATAGATGCCGCGCCTAGCGTTGAATCCATTGTGGCTGCCATCGAAAATGCACGATCACCTCAATTTCGACGGTCCCTCGAAGGCATGGTGAACCCCTACGGGGATGGTCATGCTTCAGAGCGGATCGTTCGAGTGCTAACCAATGCGCCTCCGTCGAAAGAACTGCTGCTAAAGCGTCAATCGCAACGCATTCTTTCCGCCGAACTTGTTCGCAGCGCGACGAAACGATGAGAATCCCCCTCTCAGCTCCAGACGTGAATGAAGAAGATATCAAGGCTGTTAGTGACGTGCTTCGTACCTCAAGATTGAGCCTGGGACCCAAACTAGGAGAGTTCGAGCACGCGATTGCGGCATACGTGGGGGCTTCGGATGCCGTCGCCGTCAATTCTGGCACCAGCGCTCTACATTTATGTCTACGTGCGCTCGGTATCGGCGAAGGCGACGAAGTAATTATTCCTTCCTTTGCATTCATTGCCGTTGCAAACGCAGTTCGCCACGAACGGGCAACCCCGGTCTTCGTCGATATTGAATCGGAGACGCTCAATTTGGATCCCAGCCGAATCGAGTCGGAAATAACTTTCCGAACAAAGGCCATCATCGTTGTGCATACATTTGGTTGTCCAGCAAACCTCGAAGCTATTCTTGAGATCGCGGGGCGTCACAACCTCCGTGTTATCGAGGATGCGTGTGAAGCGATCGGTGCCGAATACAACGGTCGGAGGGTAGGCACTTTCGGGGATGCTGGGATATTTTCTTTCTATCCCAACAAGCAAATAACGACTGGAGAGGGCGGAGTCGTAGTCACTCGGAATCTGGAAGTTTCACAATTTGTGAGGAAGGTTCGCAATCAAGGAAGGGACAATCCGGAAAGTTGGTTTCAACATTCTGAACTTGGCTACAACTATCGGATATCGGAGATCAATTGCGCTCTCGGAGTCGAGCAGCTAAGACGCATCGAGCCAATTCTGACGCGGCGCGAGGCGATTGCTCAGCAGTACAGTCGAATACTGGCTGGCAAGTCGGAATTCAAGCTTCCTCCAATGAACGTGCCGTGCGGCAGAATAAGTTGGTTCGTCTATGTTGTTGGGTTGGGAATGCAATTCGCACAGTTTCAAAGGGACTGGCTCGCGCAGGAAATGCAAATGCGCGGGATTGGCGTCGGTCGATACTTCGCGCCGATTCATCTTCAGCCGATCTACAAAGGTTGGGCAACGCCAGGGACGCTTCCGGTGACAGAGCAAATCGCCGTGCGCGCGATCGCCTTGCCATTCTTCAACCGCATTCAAAGCGATCAGATTGAAGAAGTTTGTAGCACCCTTGCCGAATTGTCAGATTTCGCCACCAATATGGAAGAGAAAAACGTCAATCGACACAAGTTGCGAACGCAATCCGCCGGTGGATGAGATCCCGACGCCTATCAATCCCAACGGAATCCCGAATTTCGCTACCGATGTGGTCTTCTCGCCCGAAGATCGCGGACCGATTTTGACGAAACTCCTCCCTCGCCAGAAGGTGCTGCTGCATGAGGAATCTGCGCGAGTTCTTTAGAAATGACGGGCGATAGAAATTCGAGAACTTCATCAATCGGATTATTTGGCAGGGGCGTGTCCAGTCGATGCCTTAATGACCTTGCCCTCCAAGTCGGCGAAAATCTTCCAAGTAATTTCTTGGCTAGCTTCGCCCTCCGCAGCATGAACAAGTCAGCTCGATCGTCCTGTTTCCCCGTCATCCGACGCCTCACGCTTCGCCTAATCCGCCTTCGAATTGTCTGATGACATCTGATGCACATCCCAATTGCATCGTAGATTACGTCCATACGACCGCAGATCATGCAGCCGTAATCGTCGAAATACGCACGCATCTTGTTGCGATAGCCAGGCGGGATTAAGGCGCTTATCGCAAGAAGGCTCTGTCTCGGCAAAAACCAAGGCTGTAATACGAGTTCATGCGAGGTGAACCGATTCGGCCTGTTATTCGGATTGCGGCACTTGTTCGTGAATCTTTCCGTTTTGTGTTCAGAGCTCATGGCTTCCTGCCAAAGGATGATTTTGGTCAATCGCCTTGGCCATGTGGGCGGTGCTGAGCCGTGTATAGGCAAGTGTCGTGCCCAGATAGACGTGCCCCAAGAGCTTCTGAATGATCTCAATATTTACGCCATGATCGTATAGATGCGTTGCGAAGCTGCGCCGGAACATGTGAATCCCGATTTTCTTCAATCCAATCCTGAGTCCGATTTTATTCAGAATGTACCCTAATGCGGGACTGCTTAGGGGCCGATCCGGCTTTGGACGCGTAAGATTTACGCCGACTAACAACGCTTTTAATTTTTCGTTAGCATCCTGCGGGGACATGCAGTCGATCCTGCCTAGGTTTACTCGTTTTTTGATGAATGTCCCGCAAGGAAACCGTTTGCCATAGTCAACCCACCTTGCGACCCAGAACCCATCAACTGCCGAAAGGCCCGCGCTTTGCGGAGGTCTGTCGTCCTGAAAGACGAGACCACTAGTCCGGTCTCTAACATAAGCTCGTAGAGCAGCGGAGGCACTAGGAGTCAGGAAAGCACGTCGTGTTTTTCCAAACTTTCCGTGAACTCGAACAGAACGGCTTTCGAAATCCACGTCTTCCAACTTTAGTCGCGTCGTCTCATGCATCCGGCATCCCGTGCTGTAGACGAATTCCAGAAGTGCGCGCTCTCGCTTTGTCCGTGCTGCTGCGATGAGACGTTTGACCTGTGTCTCGGTAAGCAAGGGAAGGTCTGTTGGTTTTGTCGATTTCATCCGTACAAGCCGCGGGGGAACGTAGCTGACAACCCCACCCAGGTTCAAGAAATCGTAGAAGCGACGCAGCACACCCAAGTAGCGATAGGTTGTCTCAAGTGTTGCTCCGTATTCGGAAATATGCGTCAGAAACTGACGAATCTCCACGTGCGTGACTGAAGTAGTTGATCTCTTCCCGAGGAACTGATTAAATTTTCCTAAGACTTTCCGATAATAGGTTTTAGTGTTCTGAGCGTAGTGGAGCGCGGTCATCCAGTCGTCGTAGCGTTTTGCAAGCTGTCGGTTGTGGTACACAGATGATCGCACGGACTTGTTCCTCAAAATCTGACGATCTGTGGCTTTCGGTGGGGAGTTTAAGAGTCATACGTCAGATCCCGCAATGAGACGAATGTCTCTATGTAGGAATTACCCGGAGTATCGCGACTACCACTGATTGACAACCAATGCGGAACAACGCTAGATATTGAACTCTTTCGGGCACAAATTGGTGCCGCTGTCAATCTGGGCCCTCCCACTTTCCGAAGATACTCTCGCTGTGCCACAATCACACGCGCTACCCGTTCAGGAGTGCCTATGCGCAGCCAGTTCCGCGATTCTTATTGGCTCCCCTCCGCTAGCCTACAACGCCCCGCGATACCGATTCTCAACAAAACCAATTCACAACTAGCTCAAAAATTTGGTGAATGGCTGGTGGCGATGCGCTTCTCTCGCGCTGTATACCAAGCTTACACAAAGGTAGCATTTCTGTTTTGTGCTTTCCTCGCTGATCGGCCACTTCGATCAGCTTCCCACATGGACGTACGCCTCTTTCTAATCGAAGTTATGAAGCAAAATGTGGCCGTAGAAGGTTTCAATCGGCATTTGTATGCCCTCCGGCGATTTTTCGACTTCCTCTACCTGGGAGGGGTGGTTGATTCTGTGGTACCCAGGTTCGTGATTGGTCGGCACTGGAAGAAATTGCCTCCGAAGGTTCTTAGTGAAAAGCAGATCGCTGCAATCATTCGTTCAACGAGGAGCCTGCGCGACCGAGCAGTTATCGAGCTACTTTACGCCACGGGCTGTCGCGCCGGTGAACTTGTGAAAATCCAAGTCGAGGAAGTGGATTTTGAGCGGCGCACTATAGGAGTTATTGGAAAAGGAAGCGCGCGGACTGTGTTTTTTGGAAAACACGCGGCGGCTGCTCTTCGGGCATACCTACGCGGACGAAAGAGTGGAAACCTGTTTCTTTCGGAGCACCCTAGACAAAAAGGATGTGTTGGGTGGAACGGTCGGGGCTGGTGCGCATACTTCATTGACTACGGGCGAGGGAAAGTTCACGCGCGGAGAACAGCGGTCTACCTTAGTAAGACAGGTTCCCAGCGTAGAGCCTGGAACTTGTTTAAACGGAAAGTACCGAAATCAAGGCTCTACTGTCCCTTCAATCAAAGACCGATATCCACACACGTCGTGAGGAAAGCAGTCCAAGTTGCGGCTTGGCGCGCAGGGATCGGTGCCGTGACGTCCCACATGATTCGCCATTCGTACGCAACTCACCTGTTGAACAACGGAGCAGACATCAGGCAGATTCAGGAGCTGCTTGGTCACGCTTCGCTCCTCACTACCCAAATTTACACACGAGTTGTCCCAAAGGAACTAGGAGAGGTGTATCACCGATGCCATCCAAGAGAATGAAGGTGAAACGCCGAACTGAGGGCGTTGTCCCGATAGACGACCAAGTGTTCATGCTTCCGTGGTTCCTACCGAAAGAGACTTATCTTGCCGTGCGTCGGATTCTTCCCAATATTCATATCGCGAAGATGCGGTATTACTTTGAAGATTATGGCTGTATGCGGTGCGAGCGACGAGATGTTCTGTACCGCACCAACGGCTTATGCGAACGATGCAACACAATAGTGCGATGGCGACTCACACAGTGCCTCAAAAAGCGACTGGCAGAGGTAGGTGTGGTGTCACCTCAGCGGAAGTGTAGTGATGATGGCCGAGCGCTCAGTCTTGCTGAGCAGCTGCTGAGGCCGTTTCGTCGAACGAGGTCGATCAGTGGTGCTTCTTCAACTCGTCGGGGAGCGCGGCCCGCTCCCTCACCTGAGGCTTAACATACGGCTTTTTCATTTCAGCGCCGCAAGCACACTGAGGATTCTGGACGATTGTCGCAGCAGAAGCTGTGACCACCAGTATTTCGCAACCGCAGAGGCGATTCTGACACAGGAAGCGCTGTCCCTTTTTCATTGGCTGTGCCTGTTCCTGTAACGTCATTCTAACATAATTATATAGAATGTCATTATAAGTATAACTACTTAGCTACAGCTAAGAAGATTTGCGGATTGACGGCGTGCGCCCGGCTGACTAGAGTTCGGCGAATCGAGGCCAAAGGATGTCTTCTCTTGTTTCCGGCATGCCGTGCCCGAGTCCGACGTGCACAACTTTTGTGACACTTCAGGCGGACTGTGAAGATCCAGCCCGTTACGATCCGGTCGTCGAAGCGTGGGAGTTCACGTGTCCCGAGTGCCATACGCGCTTTCGTGCTACCGAAAGCCAACTACAACTTCGGCGCGTCAGCGCAGGCTGGCTGCAAAGTCGGAAAAGGTAAGAGAGTTTTCTCAAATCTTAGCGGTCGCAAATCGTACAACTCGGGAACACACATTAGAGCTTGCTGAAGGAAATTCTCCGGTCAACAGTCGGTAGTCTTCCCCAACTATCTTCGATTACTGTTGATAAATCCGCTTACCACCACCTATCTCAAAGTGGGACTAACATGTGCCCGCGCTAGGAGAGGCTCACGAGATTTTGCCATCACGAATCGTAGGGAGCCATTTGCCATGACCAGCGAACGCTGATTCCGAAGGGAAGGAAGGCATTCCGCGATGAACCCGAACCCGTTCGGAGTTCGCGCATCGGATTGACCGCTCGGGTGCGGCGATGCTTGAATGAAATCGTGTCGCCGCGTCAACTCAACCGTTATGCGCTGAAGAAACGAGCACGCAGTGAGTAATTAACCAAGGTGAATTCTCCATGAGACGAACAATTGTCATGGCCGCCCTAGTCCTTACGACGGCCTCTATCGCCCTAGGACAAGGGCCGCGCGCGAAGGGGGATCGAAGAAAAAGCATTGAGCAGGTCATAAGGCAACTGGATCATGAACGCATTCAGGCGCAAATCGAGTCTGATGTGGCAGCCCTTGAGCGCATCTATGCTGCTGATTTTATCGGCGTAGGACCAAGCGGCGCCGTGAGAACCAAGCCGCAGGTGATTTCAGATTTTACGTCCGGTGAATTGAAATTCCAGTCCATCACCACCGACGACGTTCAGGTGCGCATATACGGAAACACGGCTGTCGAGACTGGCCGCTCCACAATGAATGGGCAGGATAGAGGCAAAGCTGTCCCCCGTGACAACCGCTTTACCAGAGTATGGGTAAAGCAGCAGGGGCACTGGCGGTTGGTTCTCAACCACTACTCGCCACTGATTATGCAGCAATAAGCTGGACTGACGGCCTTCTAAACGCTGCGACCTTTGCCGTAGAAGCTTGGACGGCACTTTGGATACTTACGCGTTCAGAGGTTTCATCCTTAAGGCGTCTTCGCGCTCACAGCTGATTGGATACGTTAACAAAACGACGCTCTAGGCACATTCAGCAGAGGTACGGACCTTCTGGCTTGGATAGGTGTTGATAAATCCTCTTCCCACCACTTATCTCAGGTTGAGATAGATGGTGATAATCCCTGTTATGAATAGCTACCAGAAGGGCAGCCCGACCTGTTTAGTGCATTGATAGGACAGGTCGATTTTCACTTGAAATATCGAGAATACCTGTATCAGGATAGCTGCGATACTGACCCTCTCGGAGCTTCACGTGCCGTCTCCTCGCCGATCGCCGACGCGACGACCTCGCAGTTTTAGACCAATCAAGCTTTTTGACCCTAAGGAATTCTTGGCGAATACTGGCATCGGCAGAACGATTCACGAGTATCGCGCGAAACAAGCCATTTTCTCGCAGGGACAATCTTCCGACGCTGTGTATTACATTCAGGAAGGGAGGGTACGACTCAGCGTTCTCTCCAAACAAGGCAAAGAAGCAACCATAGCACTGCTCGGCACCGGCGATTTCTTGGGTGAGGGATGCATCGCCTCGGATCAACCCGTTCGTTTGGAAACCGCTACTGCGATTACGAACTGCACGCTCCTAAAGATTCACAAGAAGGAGATGCTGCGCGCGCTCCACGAGGAACACCTGTTATCTGACATGTTCGTCGCGTATATGGTTGAAAGGCATAACCGTACTCAGGCAGACCTAGTGGATCAACTCTTCAACTCCAGCGAAAAGCGGCTGGCTCGAGCGCTTTTGTTACTAGCCCACTTCGGGAAAAAAGACAGGTCGGAAGAAGTGACCCCAGGCGTAAGTCAGGCGACCTTGGCGGAAATGATCGGTACAACCCGCTCACGAGTGAATTTTTTCATGAACAGATTCAGAAAGCTTGGGTTCATTGACTACAACGGGGGTTTGCGGGTGCGTACTTCACTTCTTGGTGTAGTCCTGCACGAGTAGTTCAGTCAGAGTCAGTCTCCCCAGCCACGATTCGTTGTTTCTCATCCCAGGCGGCCAAGCACGGGTCATTTTACTGGTGTGTGCAATTTTGAACACCTAGACGTCCTTGTTCGCTTATACCGTGTGGCAATGGGGACCTACCAGCTCAGGTGTCCATCAAATCCTGGGGGTGCGTTATGTACTGCCTATCATGCGGGTCAACCAAACAAGCGGAATTGACGGCTGAAATGATGATTCATTTCCGTGGGCTCGAGCATCTGGACAAGCCCGGCGTCTTGTTGTTCCCCAAAATACGGGTGTGTTTGGGTTGCGGCCTCTCCCGTTTCACGGTCCCCGAGACGGAATTGGCGTCACTTGCAAAAGGCACGCTGGAAGCTAAATCCTATACGTTGAAGGAGAGTGCCGGCGCTGTCGTTTTG
>Ga0210396_10001481_pt1 | contig 25299 bp, 15 predicted proteins | sample IncBWH17OmetaG_FD_155466 | JGI IMG/M metagenome (GOLD analysis project Ga0210396, IMG submission 155466) | Forest soil microbial communities from Barre Woods Harvard Forest LTER site, Petersham, Massachusetts, United States - Inc-BW-H-17-O ... | reverse complement strand
GCGCCGAGGCCGGGCTGATCGGACTCTGCGGGGCGATCGTGGGATTGCTGGTCGGTCACGGGATCGGCGGTATCGCCTCGGTCTATCTCAATAACTCGATCGGCCAGGGGTTCAACTGGTTTACCGCCCGTTCCGGCGAATGGGTCTATATCGGCATTGTCGTTGTGATCGCCCTGTTAGCGGGACTTGTGCCGGCGATGAAGGCTTACCGAACGCCTGTCGCAACGAACCTCGTTGCTGCATAATAAGTAGGAGCAAAGGCTTTGCCCTGTGACAGGGGTTTTTAACCCGTGTCTGGGGGCCTGATCGTGGGAAAACCGCTTGGTTTCGAGCGCCATCAGCACGGGTTGCAAACCCGTGTCACAACGTGGGCGTCTCGTAAGGAGATCGACATGCCCGCACGGGTTGGTTTCATCGCAGTGGTTCTGTTTTCATTTATCTCGCTGCACGCCCAGAGCACGCAGCCGTCCATCGATGCCACCGATCCGCGGGTGGAGATGCGGGCGAATCAGGCGTTCAACCGCGGCGAATATGCCACGGCGCTGCCGCTGCTTCAGAAGATTGCTGAAGTCGCCAAGAATGAGCCGTCCCGGCTCGGCGCGATCGAGGAGAAGATCCGCGTTTGCCAGAAGGCGCTGGATTCGCTGAAGAACGCCCCCGCGCCGCAAGCCGCGACCGATCCGCTGCTCGCCGACGTGCCCAGCGATCCAGAGACGCGCAAGAAGCACGTCGCGCCCAAGGCCGGCGAGGTTTCGGAGATGACGATCAAGGAGCTGGGGAATTTCCAGTACGACGACGAAAAGGGCGGCAACATCCCCGCCGACGTGAAACAGCTCAACGGCTCGACGATCCGCCTTCGTGGGTACATGATCCCGATGGACCAGGCGGAGAACATTACGCAGTTTGCCCTGGTTCCGAGCCTGTTTTCCTGCTGCTTTGGGCAGCCGCCGCAGATTCAGCACACGATTGTCGTGAACTGCCCCAAGGGTAAGTCGCTGGCCTATTGCCCGGACGAAATCGTCGTGCAGGGAGGCCTGACCGTGCAGGAAAAGCGGGACGACGGGTACGTCATCAGCATCTTCGAGATCCGGGCGGATAGCGTGAAAGTGGCGAAATAAGATACGCCGGCTGTTGGTTCGTAATCCAATTGCATGGTTGTTGACGGAGACCACCCATGCAATTGGATTACACAGTTAAACCAAGCCTGGGCCAAAAGTTAGCGCCGATGCTGAAGAATTGGCGTCTGATGGCGTTTTTGGGGTTTTTCTGCGTTCTCTTCGCTTCGCTGGGCTACACTATTTTCAGCGAAGTCATTTCCAACGGCATCCATTACCACGGAAACGTCGCGGAAGTAAACCTCAAGGCCTTGGGACAATTCCCCTTTGATGATCAGAACGGCATCCGGTCGGACGTGCCCAAGGATTACCGGGCGCTGGACGGGAAGAAAGTCGAATTGAAGGGCTTCCTGTTCGCGGGCAAGTCGGCAGCGGCAACCGTGCAGCGCTGCCAGCTCGTCTGGAACATTCAGAAATGCTGCTTCGGCGGCCCGCCGCTCGTTCAGGAGCGCGTCTTCCTCATCGCCCCGCGCGACCGCTCGCTTGTCCTGTACGACATGAGTACGTTTGTCAGCGTCGAAGGCACCCTGAACGTGAAGATCGAGAAGAACAGCGAAGGGACGATCACCACGGTTTATCAGATGGTGCCGGATTCGATTACGCCCGTGTCGTAGCTGAAACGAATCTCATTACTTTGAAGCCCCGGGATGAGCATCCCGGGGCTTTTTTCAGGTCGTCTGGTTTTCCATCGCGGTTGGTGCGGGGAATTTGTAGACAGGTCCTTCGGCGCCACGGAAGCTGAGCAGCACTCCGATCCAGATTTCCGCTGCCAGCAATACCGCCATCAGGATCAGAAGCGTGCCGACAACCCATCGGGCGCGATACATCCATCGGGATGCGACCGCCAGGAACAAGGGCAGCACAACCAGCACGATGCCCAAGCCGATGTGAGCGCCGCGGCGGTTCTTGGCGATCTCCTTGGTCGTCGTAGCGGTGTCCCATACCTGTTTACTGATTGTCGTTGCCGTCGCATGCTTCAGGTCGAAATCGTTCTGGTGCTCGACCGAGAGCAAGAACCACGTGCCGAAGCCGAGCGAGATGAGAAAGAGCAGGGAGCTCAGGATCCAGAATCGGCCGGCGGGGGTGCGGGGCTTGGCCAGATCGGTGTCGGCATTGAGCGTGCGGGCGACGGCCAGATCATCGGTGACGCGACGCGGCGGGGGCACCGGTGATCCGGACGACGCGGCGGTCAACGCCGCCAGCTCCTCGTCTGTGTCGACCTCTTCCTTGCGGATGGCGCCGTGGGTTGAGATCAGCCGCCACGAAGCCCCCAGCGCCCCCAGCGCCGCCGCCATCGCGAATCCTGCGAAGAGGATGTGCGTCGAACGCGCCGGCGCCCACCATTCGACCGTCCCTGATTGTGCCGCCCCGCGTTTGACCTGCACGGCGACCCCGCCCAGATAAACTCCTTCGCCGCCAAAGTGCGAGCCATAGACCATCAGCGCCGCCGCCGCGATTAGCACGATCAGCAACGGAGCGTAGACGTATGCGCGGTTGAGCAACGTTCCCGACAACCCCAGTGCGATGGTGACGCCGATTGCGGCCAGTCCCGCGCCGATGCTGGCGAATAGAATATGTTTCTGGACGAGCGGCCACTGATCCTTGGGATCCAGTCCGTTGACCTTTAGTTTCACCCCTTCGGAAGTCTCCATGTGCTGCATGTGATCGGCCACATCCTGGTACGCGTCGATGCCGGTAAGGGCGGCGGGAACGGCAATCAGCCCGCCCAGCAAGATCATCCACTTAGCGGCAAGCCGGGCGGTGCTGCGGCGCCAAAGGACGATTCCGAAAACCTCGAGGAACAGCCCGAGAGCAAAGACCCCCAGTGGAAAGTGCACGAGGATCACGTGAAGGTTGGGGCTGATCAGATGTCTTGCCGCGTTTTCCACAGCGATGCTCCTTGGCGTAAACTCGCTAGCCGCGACAGTATCAGCGCGGACGAGGCAGTGTCCAGCGTACAAGTTGCGCCGCACCAGTCCGATAAATCCGATTGATTTTGCTCGGCAGAGCGCGCTTCTGCCATAATGAGGACTGTCGATGCAACCGGCTTCAAACTTTCGATTTCCCGCAGCGCGTCCTCGATGGGCGATCCTTCTAGCACTGGTCACGGGCATGCTGTCGGCGGGCTGCTTCAACCAGCCCAACAACCCGTCGTTTCCCGTCAAGCTTTCCACTGCCCGGGACGACCTGAAGCGAATGGAGGAGCGCCCACATTCGCTGCACCGGCCGCTGGTGGTGGTCGGCGGCATCTTCGATCCGGGAATCGTATCGTCGTGGGACGGCTGGGAATTCGCCAAGCTGACCGGCGACACGCGGGTCATATCGGTGTCGCTGGGGGATTGCTTCACCTTCAAGGACTGTCGCAGGAAGATCGTCGGTGCGGTGAACGAAGCATATCCAAATCATCCGCGGAATCAGACGGTGGAGGTAGATGTCGTCGGCTGCTCGTTGGGCGGGGTGGCGGCGCGGCACGCGGCAAGCCCGTGCGAGCCGGGTCCGCGGCTGGACATCGTGCGGCTGTTCACCATCAGCTCCCCCAACCGCGGCGCCGTCGCCGCCAACTATTTTCCGGTGATTGAGCCCCTCCAGGCAGACCTCAAGCCGGGTTCCGAGTTCATGAAAAGACTCAACCGGACGGCGATGTCCTATCCGATTTATTGTTACGTCTGCCTGGGGGATACGGTGATCGGTGAGGCGAACGCCGCGCCGCCGGGGGAGCGGGCGTGGTGGCTGCCCGATGCTCCCCTTACGACGCCCCACACCGGGGCCTTCTTCGATCCGCGAATCCTGGCCGACATCGCCCGCCGCTTGCGCGACGAGCCGGCGCTGACGCATTGTCCGCCCACCACCTTGCCGGCACAGTGAACGGCGATCAGCCGCGGAATCGCCATGTATTTCTCCCTCTCCCTCCGGGAGAGGTTGGGGTGAGGGCCGAGGGAGAGGCGCCTCCACTTCCCCCTCACCCTACCCTGTCCCGGAGGGAGAGGGAGAAATACGGCCACTTCCGTCGCGGTGAGAGGTCGAATGTTCACAAACCGGCAAAATCCGCTTGTGGCCCTGACCTGCATATGGGTAAAATGGAGATTGGCGTCAACATTCCTCCTGAGGCGAAACGCGTGGTCGGCTTCCAGAACCCGTTTGACCCTGAAACGTCTATAACTGAGGCGGGTGTCGCAGAGGTCGGCGATGGCGGCGTCCGCTCCGACGTTCATTCCCAAGGACTTGCAGCCAATGGCTAAACAACAAAAGAAACTCGGGGAACTGCTGGTTGAATGGGGAGCCGTCACCCTCAAGGACGTTCAACGGGCATTAGATCATGCGAAAAAGCAGAATCTCAGGCTCGGAGAAGCCCTGATCGACCTGAAGCTCTGTCCCGACTCGGCGGTTTATAAGGCACTGGCCACCCAACACAACATGGAGTTCATCGACCTGGACCAGGGCTCGATCCCGCCAAACGCGGCCAGCCTGATCCCAGACGATCTCATGCGCAAGTACCTGATCCTACCGCTGGGCACCGACAATGGCCGGCTTCGCGTGGCGGTCCACGATCCGCTGGACCTGGAAATGCTGGACATCCTGCGCTTCCGCCTTCACAAGGAAATCCGCACCGTCCTCGCCCCCCGCAGCCGGATCAAGAACATCCTCGACGGAATGTTTAACACCACCGCCGCCAACACCATCGACAAAACGCTGGACAAAACCATCGACCGCATGCGGGCTTCGGTAGACCGCACTCTCGACAAATCCGTCGACCGATCGATCGACAAATCAATCGACCTGACGGGTATGAGCGAAGGCGACGACAACGACCCGACGCAGGCGCCGATCATCAAGCTGGTGCAGGCGATGATCTCCGAAGCCGTCCGCAACCGCGCTTCGGATATCCACATCGAGCCGATGAAAGACCGCGTCCGCGTCCGCTACCGCATCGACGGCGAATGCGTCGAGCGCGACCGCATCCCGCTCCGCATGAAGGGCCCGCTGATCTCGCGTCTGAAGATCATGGCCGGCATCGACATTGCCGAGAAGCGCCTGCCGCAGGACGGCCGCATCAAGTTGACCGTCGACAAGTCCAACATCGACTTCCGCGTCAGCACGCTCCCCAGCTATCACGGCGAATCGGTCGTGCTGCGTATTCTGCGTCCGGATTCCGTCCGCATTGGCATCCAAAACCTCGGCTTTGAGGAAGACGATTACAAGGTCTTCCAGCGGATCATTAAGCGGCCCAACGGTATTTTCCTGGTGACCGGGCCGACGGGTTCGGGAAAGACGACCACGCTCTACGGCGCGCTCAACGAGCTGAATCGCCCCGACCGCAAGATCATCACCGCCGAGGACCCGGTCGAATACAACTTTGTGGGCATCAACCAGTGCCAGGTGCGCGACCACATCGGTTTGTCGTTCGCCCGCATCCTTCGCGCCATGCTGCGTCAGGCGCCGAACATCATCCTGGTCGGCGAAATCCGCGATCTGGAAGTGGCGGAAGTGGCCGTGCAGGCGGCCCTCACCGGCCACCTGGTCTTCAGCACCCTGCACACCAACGACGCGCCCGGCGCGATCACCCGTCTGATCGACATGGGAGTGAAGCCGTTCCTCGTCGCCAGCTCGATCCAGGCGGTCATGGCCCAGCGCCTCATCCGCGTGCTCTGCCCCAAGTGCAAGCAGCCCGACCGCGAGCCCGATCCCATGTGGCTCAAGCTCGCCGGCATCGGCGATGCCGATCTGAAGGACAGGACAATTTTTAAGCCCCGCGGCTGTGAATACTGCTCCGGCATCGGCTTCCGCGGTCGCATCGGTATCTTCGAGATGATGCAGATGAACAACGAGATTCGCAGTCTCGCTTTCGACCGCTCCCCGACCAACAAGATCCGCAAGGCGGCCCTGGCCAGCGGAATGAAGAGCCTACTGGTAGACGGCAAGCGCAAGATCCTTGCCGGCACCACCACCGCCGAGGAAATCGTCAAGGTCGCGCAGATCGAAGGCGTCATTATGGATAAGTAGGGCGGGCACTGCCCGCCGTGGCTTCCTGGTAGGACGGGCATTGCCCGCCATGATTTGAAATCAGCGGGCGATGCCCGCGAACGGCTTAATCGGCGGGCAGTGCCCGCCCTACGACAATGGCATCAACCATTCAAATTGACCGGCTTCTGGAAACGGTCGTCAAGAAAAAGGCATCGGATATCCACCTCGCTGTTGGCAGGCCCCCGACGTTGCGTCTCAACGGCCACCTCCGCGAGCTTCAGACCAAGGTGCTCGACGCCGAGGACACGATGGCACTGATGAAGTCGATCACGCCGGAGCGTATTCAGCAGGAATTTGAGGAGACCGGGTCGGGCGACTTCGGCTTTGCCTACGGCGAGCAGGCCCGGTTCCGCGTCGCCATCTTCAAGCAGAAGGGCGTGGCGAGCCTGGTGCTGCGGCGGATTCCCAACAACATCATGACCTTCCAGCAGATCGGCCTGCCAAAGATGGCCGAGCAGATCTGCCGCCGCCCCCGCGGCGTGTTCCTCGTCACCGGGCCCACCGGCTCCGGCAAGACGACGACGCTGGCAACCATGATCAACTACATCAACGAAAACTTCGATCGCCACATCATCACGATGGAAGACCCGATCGAATACTATCACCCGCACAAAAAGAGCATCGTCGTGCAGCGCGAGATCGGCGTCGATGTGCCCAGCTTCTCCGAATCACTGCGTCGCGCCCTGCGGCAGGATCCGGACGTCATGCTGGTCGGCGAAATGCGCGACTTGGCGACGATTTCGTCCGCGATCACCGCCGCGGAAACCGGCCACCTCGTGTTCGGCACGCTGCACACCTCCGGCGCCGCGTCGACCATCAACCGCATCATCGACGCATTCCCAACCGATCAGCAGGAACAGATTCGCGTGCAGTTGGCCAACAACCTGATCGCAGTGCTCAGCCAGACACTGTGTCCGCGGATCGACGTCGAGGGGGTGATCGCAGCCTACGAGTTCATGTACGTCACGCCCGGTATCCAGAACCTGATCCGCGAAAACAAGAGCTTCCGAATCGACTCGGAAATCCAGACCGGCAAGAAGTACGGCATGGAGCTGCTGGACGACAACCTGTGGCGGCTCTACTCCTCGGGCAAAATCTCCGCCGAGGAAGCCATCGACAAGAGCAAGAACCCCAGCCTGATGGTCGATCGCTTTCACCGCGCCGGAATCATGGTGGACGTCCAGGAGGACCTACCCGATGAGGGCGAGGGGACCGGCCCGCCCGCCGTGCCCGGCGCCCCCAAACCCGTCTTGCCCGCTTCGGGCGGCGCGCCAAACGGGACGCAGAGCGAGGCCGAAAAACAGGCACAGATGGCCGCCAATCGTGCCCGAATGCAGGCGGCGGCGGCAAAGAAATGACTAGACGGAATGGCAACTAAGTGAGGACACCGACATGTCACAAGCAACCCCTCCGGCCGCCGTGCCGGGTGGCAGCCCGCAAGACCCCAAGCGTCCCGCCGGCGCGGGGCCGACTCCGGCCGCACCCAAAGTGCCCGGACCGCCCAAGGTCGTGGTCAAGCCGCTGATTCCCGGGACCAAGCCGCCCTCACTTTCCGGTGGCGCACCGCGACCGGGAGGCGCCGCGCCCGCGGCGCCTAGACCCGCCGCTCCCGGTGCGCCGGTCGGTCCAGGCAAGCCCGGCGCGCCTCCGGGTGCCGGCGGTCCTCCTGCCGGCGGCACGCCTGTCGGCGGCACGCCCGCGGGCGATGGCGGCGCCGCTCCCTCGATCAACATCGCCGAGCTCAAGGGCCGTCCCATCGGCCGCGTCCTCACTAAGATGGGTAAGGTCACCCGCGAGCAGGTCGTCGAAGCACTCGACTTCCAAAAGAAAAAGGGCGGAGCGCTGGGACGTATTCTGATCGAGCTCGGCTACGTCAAGGATACCGACCTCAATCTCGCCCTGGCGGCACAGCGCGGCTACGAGCTCATCAGCCTCGAAGGCAAGACGATTCCGCCCGCGGCGATCTCCGCCGTCCCCCCGCAGATCGCCACTACCAACCAGGTCCTGCCTCTCGAGTTCGATCCCACCACCAAGAAGCTCAAGGTGGCCATGGCCAACCCGGAAAACTTCCGGGCACTGGACGATCTGCGCGCGTTGATGGGCTACGACGTGCAGGCGGTGCTGGCCGATCCCGACGTGATCGACAAGCTGATCAAAAAGCACTACGTCGCCGCCGCCGAGAGTATGAACGAAATCCTCAGCGAGCTGACCACCGACGACTCGCTCAAGACCCTGCGCGATCGCGGCGAATCGATCGACCTGGACAGCATCAAGGAGGCCGCCGACTCTAATCCCGTCCGAAAGCTGATCAACCTCGTGCTCCTCCAGGCAATCAAGGACAAGGCCTCGGACATCCACTTCGAGCCGTTCGAGGATGAGTTCAAGATGCGCTATCGCATCGATGGCGTGCTGTACGAAATGATGCCGCCGCCCTCGCACATCGCCCCGGCGATCAGCTCGCGCATCAAGGTCATGGCCAACCTCGACATCGCCGAGCGTCGCATTCCACAGGACGGCCGCATCGAGCTGAACGTCAACAACCAGCCCATCGACCTCCGTGTCAGCGTGTTGCCCACCATGTTCGGCGAATCGGTCGTCATGCGCGTTCTCGACCGCGGCAACGTCAGCCTCGATCTCGACAAGCTCGGCATGCGCGACGACGACTCGCGCCTGATCCGCCAGCTCATTCACAAACCCAACGGCATCGTCATCGTGACCGGCCCGACCGGGTCGGGCAAAACGACGACGCTCTATTCGGCGCTTCGCGAACTCAACGACCCGTCGAGCAAACTGATCACCGCCGAAGACCCGGTCGAATACGACATCGACGGCATCATCCAGTGCCAGATCAAACCGGACATCGAGTTGACCTTCGGCCGCATCCTCCGCAGCATGCTGCGCCAGGACCCGGACATCATTCTGGTCGGCGAAATCCGCGACAAGGAAACCGCCGAAATCGCCGTGCAGGCGTCCCTGACCGGCCACCTGGTCTTCAGCACCCTGCATACCAACGACGCCCCGTCGGCCATCGCCCGCCTGCTCGACCTGGGCCTCGAACCGTTCCTGGTCACGGCCACCCTCGAAGGCATTATCGCCCAGCGCCTGGTCCGCAAAATCTGCGCGAACTGCAAGACCGAATATTCGCCCAGCCTCGAACAGCTGATGGAGCTGGAGCTCAAGCCCGAGGACGTCCAGGGGCGGCAGTTCTACTACGGCAAAGGCTGCGAAGCCTGCAACAACACCGGCTACAAGGGCCGCCAGGGCATCTACGAGATCATGCTCCTCGACGACGAAATGCGCGACATGATCATCAAGCACGCCAGCACCCAGATCCTCCGCCACGAATCCAAGAAGCGCGGGATGCGCACCCTGCGCCAAAGCGGCCTGATGGCCATTTACGACGGCGTCACCAGCATCGAAGAAGTCGTCCGCGAAACCATCATGGAAGAGAACTGATCCCGACTCGCCGGCCCCGAAATGTCCCCAAATGTCAAAAGCCAGGCTTGCCGGTTCGCCCCTCGGCAGGTTTGCCCAGACCGCCGTCTGAGGCGACGTGGCACAGCCGCCGCCGGGGGATTTCGACGAGCGTCAGCCGAGTCGTGTTCCGCCGAAGGGGGAAAGCAGAGCGGATGTATAGACGTAAGCGGATGCCCTTTTATGTCAATGTCAGAGGCCCCGCCCCGCAGAAATTGGGATCGCCGAAAGTTTTCAGATCGTGACCGAAGCCTTGGGCGAGGGCCATCAGCAGGCGGTTGTGAGGGACGTTGTTGAACTTGAGCGATTGACCCATTTCAAAATCCAGCCCGCCGCCGACGAGGACGAAGGGGATATTATTTAAGGAGTGACTGTTGCCTTCGCCCAATTCGTTGGTCCATACGATCAGGGTGTTGTCGAGCAGGCTCCCCGGGCCGCCTGGTTCGGGGGTTTCGGCCAGGCGTTTGGCCAGGTAGGCGACCTGCTCACAGAACCATTTGTCGATCTTCGTCAGCTTTTCCTGGCTGGATAACTTGGCGTTGGGCTCATGGGAGAGTGTGTGGTGGGCGTCGTCGATACCGAGCCATCGCATGCGGGCTTGGCCGACGGAGTTGGTGTACTGCATCGACGCCACACGCATGAAATCCGCCGAGAAGGCATTGACCATCAAGTCGATCTGCTGCTTGCTGATCTCCGGAATGTGATCGTTGTCCTTCCGCACGCCCGGCTCGATGAGGGGTACGGGGTGCGATGCGGCGTCGCGCGATTGCCTAAGCTCTTCTTCCATCTCCCGGACAAACGTGGCATGCTCGTCGAGCAGACGCCGGTCCTCGGCGCCGACGGCGCTGCTGACTCTTTTCAGGTCGTCCTTCACGTCATCGAGCACGCTCTTCAGCGCCTCCTGGTCTTTCACACGGCCATAGAGCTTTGCGAACATCTGCTGTGGATCGTCAATCGGGGCGATCGGCTTGTTGGCGCCCGCGTACGACCACCTCGTCCACGTGTCGGCGCGATCCGGAACCATCACGCCGAACTCGATCGAACCAAAGCGGGTGCGCGTCGCCGGGTCTTTCTGAAGGAAATCCTTGATCTCCTGGTCGATGGAAATCCCCCTGGCCCAACCGGCGGGCGTGTCGGAGCCCCCCTGGATGTTGCCGGGGAACAGTTCGATCCCCGTCAGCAGGCACCCGATACCTCGCATATGGCCGTCGCCGTCGCCACGAATCTTGTCGCAGATCCCATTGAGGACCAGAAGCTCGTCTTGATACGGCTTGAGCGGCGCCAGAATTTCCTTCAGCGTAAAATCGCCGCCTACGTCGTCAGGCCAGAAGTTCTTTCGGACAATGCCATTGGGGCTGAAAATGAAAACGATGCGCTGTTTACGCTTCTGCTGATTGGCGAAGGCCATCCCGGGCAGATTAAGGACGAACGGGATGGCAGCGGCGCTCAGGCCGAGATCGCGAATGAACTGACGGCGGGTATGCGACATGAGAACTCCAAAGGTCGGGGCGTCGCCTTAACGTGGTTGCGCCGCGATGGCGGCTATCTCAACTACAAGACTGCGGATGTTACAACCGGACTTTGCGAATATCTCGTCAAGCTGTTTTGGCCTGTCCAGGCCGTAAGCCCGCACGGGCTGCTTCACTAACTGCTGAAACACCTGTCGGACGAAAGCGTCCTGCGCCTCGTCGCTGCCGGCCAAAAACTCGGCCAGTTCCCGCGGGCCGGAAAAATGGGCGGTCGACCCATCCCGGGTCTGGTATTCCCCGCTGACATCAATCGGCTTGCCCTTCTCCATCTCGCGATGTCGGCCGACCGCGTCAAATTCCTCCAGCGTAAAACCGAGCGGATTGATGATCCCGTGGCAAGCGACACATGATTCGGAGCCGGTCTGCAAGCTCACGCGCTGGCGGGTAGTCATCTCGGGATGCGATTCGGGTGCGAGCGGCACAAACGCGCTGTTGGCGGGCGGCTGAAGGGTGTAGCCCAGAATTCCACGAATCATGAACACGCCACGATGGATCGGAGAACTCTCGCCGGGGTACGCGAAGGTGACGAGCATGTACGGCTGCGTCAGCACGCCGGCGCAATATCCTGTCAGTTTCACCTTGCTGAATCCAGCGTCATTTGGCAGATCCGCTCCATAGAATCGGGCCAGCCGGCCGTCGACAAATACCTCGTTCGACAGCAATAGCTGACGGAAATCGGATCCCTCGCTCGAAACGATGTCATCCAGAAACAGTTCAAGTGACGTTCGCAGGTCGGCCGCGACCGCAGGATCGAAATCCGGGAATTTCTTTGAATCTTTTACCAGATCGGACGGCTGATCGACGCGCAGCCATGCCAGCAGACTCTGTCGGATTTTGAGCCTGGCCCGAGGATCGTCGAGCATCCGAACCGCCTGCCGGGCGATCTGGTCGCGGGTCGCAAGTTTCCCCCCCGCAGCCGCTTCAAGCAGCGTTTTGTCCGGCAGAGAATCCCAAAGCACCAGCGCCAATCGGGATGCGACCGCGTATTGATCGCAACCCGGCACCTCGCCGGACGCAGTCTTCTCAAACGCATCGGGGTAGAGGAACTCCGGCGCGATCATCACGCGGATGACCGACCGCTTCACCGCCAGGTCCAGGTCTGCAACCTCGTCGAACTGCCGATCGACCAATTCCTTCGCCTCAGCGTCGCTCAAAGGCCTTCGGAACGCCCGCTCGGCAAACGACCGGCAGAACGCGCGGAGCTTCTGGCCACGATCCCTGGCCACCTCATCCACACCTGACAGTTCGGACAAATGCGCATCGACATAGCCGGCCACCTCAAGCGCCGCGTCGGCGGTCGCGCTGAACCATTCTTTCGAGACCGCCGTGCCCCGTTCCCAGCCGTAGCTCCGATCATCGGGCGGGAAAGGCGTTTGGATGACCGCCACTTCTGCCGTTTGCCGGGGCGCCAGGTACCGCGATCCGATCACCTCGTCGATCTGATGCTTCGGCCGTCTCCAGAGCAGCGCCGCTGACTCCCTGGCCACCTTGCGAGCACCCTGCTTCTTCTTCGTAATTTCACGTCCCTTGGAGATCTGGAGTCGAATCGGATACGAACGGCCGGCGATGAGAAAGATCGAGGCTCGATATTCCGTGTCCGAACCCGATTTCACCCATGCATCGATCAGTGGCTTACCCGGATCGTTCACCCACAGTCGCAGCGCCTGCTCGGTTCGCACCACGAATTCATAATTCCCTGTTTCCTCCGCCAGAACCGAGCCTTCCCATTGAACGCTGAACTGATCGGGCTTGAATGCCGGCACGTCAAAGCCCCAATCGGCCAATTCCTCATCCGGGCCGCCAGTGCCGAAATCGAAGTTCACCTGTCGATCGATTCGATCAATGAGCCGTTTATCTCGACGGATGTCCGGCGAATTGAAATACTCCCCGTTCAATCCATGGCGGCCGTCACGCTGTGTCGACGAACGAAATGTCCCGATCAGGTCGGCCACCGAATTGCGGTATTGCCCGACCGTCAGGTGCGACAATGCAACGTGCGGCGGATGCAGCCGGGCCTGCGCGTCCGGCGAGTAAAACGCGTCGTGGATGTACTCCGCCACTTTCCGGTATTCGTCATCCGTACACGAGCCCGGATCGTCCTTCGGCATCGTTCGCTTGACCCGCTCGAACAATTGGAATGACGACTTCTCCCCCACCAGCGGCCGCGTTGTTTTCTTCGTCCCCTCCCCCATTGGCCCATGGCAGCGGGCGCACTCCTCTTTGTAGACTGCCTGACCGCTTGCCGGCTCAGCGCACAGTGCGGTTGGTCGTGTGCAGATGGAGAATGCAACGATTAGAGCAATCGAGCAGTGGGCGCGCAAACGATCACCCGATACCGGCATGTCGCGCGCGGGGTGGATGCTCGTCCACATGATGGGCATATTCTCAAAGTATTAGAATAAGGGACCGGCGTTGTGGAGAGGGGATGCGATGCCGCCGCGGCCCGAAATGTGATACACTTCCCCACGGGGCAACTTATCGGGGGCAACTTATCGGCCGAGGAGGCCTTCATGGGACTCAATGAGCGTAGGAAAATCAAGGAACTTCAAGACACGGTCTTTCCAGGCCGCGTTAAGGAAATCGAGGAGATCTGCGGAAAGGCCATCCCCTACGAAGTTGACTGGGACAGCTTGGCAGATGACGCCGAGGGCCTCAATTTCATTGACAACCTCTCCTGCCACCGGCTGAACATGGCTCTGCGGCCTATTTGCCAGGACGACATGGGAAAACAAGCTGTGCGCGACGGGCTGCGGCTAATCAAGCTGAAGAACGTCATGGACAAGGCTGCCATGAAGATGTCGTTTGACGGCGGCGTTCTGGAGATGCACTGTGCCTATGCGCTGCGGACCGACGGGATGTTCAGCGACAACGCAATCCGGGAGCTGCTCGTTGCCAAGTTGTGATCAGGTCGCGCGCGGCGTGTGCCACGAGTGGTCTGTTGGCGGACTCCGGACTCTACTAAAGTGCCTCTGCCGCGGCCTGTGCGACGGCGTGGTCCTGCTCGCCGCTGCCGCCGCTGACCCCGACGGCGCCGACGACCTGGCCGCCGCGTTTGAGCGGCATGCCGCCGGCAAAGATCATGACGCGGCCGTTGTTTGACGCGTGGATACCGTAGAAATCGCCGCCGGGCTGCGTGAGCGTTGAGAGGGTTTTGGTGTCGATGTCGAACGCGCGCGATGTCCACGCCTTTTTGATGGAAATGTCGATGCTCCCCAGCCAGGCGCCATCCATACGCACGTGGGCGACGAGGTTGCCGCCGGCGTCTACGACGGCGATGTTCATCGGCTGTCCGAGCTTGCCGGCCCGTTGCTCTCCGGCGGCAATCACTCTTCGGGCGTCATCCAGCGACACGGACTGTTGCTGATTCATTGCGTCTCCTGTTTGTGGGTGAATGAGCGTTATAACCGCGTGGGGCCCCGGCGGATACTTCAGGCTCTATCCCACACGCAAGGTATCGAGCGCCCAGCCGACCCCACGCGGGGGCCTGCGGTGAGCTCCATTCGGTCTGAGCTCAGGGTCGAAGACAGTCGAACCGCGCAGCGCCGTCCCGGATTCTGGCTTGCCACGGCGCGACGACCGACGTAGTTGCCGCGTCGCCTCCTCCGCGCCTACAACTAACCAGCGATGACGAACTACTTGCAACTGGCCCCTGACAACGGACGATCTTGAGAATCAGCATCCTCGCAGCCGGCGCGGGCGGAATGTATTGCGGCAGTTGCATGCGCGATAACACGCTGGCCGCGGCGCTCAAGCGCGCCGGCCACGAGGTCACGCTGATTCCCCTGTACACGCCGCTCCGCACGGACGCCCCCGACGCGGGCAGTTCCGAAGTCTATTACGGGGGCGTCAACGTGTTCCTTCAGCATGCCACCGGGTTGTTCCGTCACACGCCGCGAATGCTGGATTCGCTTTTCGACCGCCCGTGGCTGCTGAACCTGGCCGGCCGGTTCGGCGCCCAGGCTTCTCCGCAGAAGCTCGGCGGTCTCACGCTGGACGTGCTCGAAGGAGAGGACGGCCACGCCGCCAAGGAGCTGCATCGCCTTCTGGGATTCCTCCAAAGCCATGTCCGGCCGCAGGTCGTCAGTCTCCCCAATCTCATGTTCATCGGACTGGCCCGCACGCTCGCACGCGAGTTGGGCGTTCCGGTGGTTTGCGAGCTCACCGGCGAAGACATTTTCCTGGACGCGATGGGGAGCGAGAATCAGCGGCAGGTCCGCGGCGCGATCCGCCGGCATGTGCCGCAGGTCACGCGCTTTGTCGCCACCAGCGAATACTACGCCGGGAGGATGGCGGAATATCTCGACGTGCCGGGCGACCGGATCGACGTGGTCTACAGCGGTCTGGAACGGGAATACTTTTCGCCGCCCGCCGGCCCGTCGAACGTCGAGCGGCCCAGGACAATCGGATACCTGGCGCGAATCTGCCCGGAAAAGGGTCTGGCCCGGCTGATCGAGGGGTTTCTGGCGCTGCGGCGCCTCCCCGACATGCAGGATGTTCGCCTCGCGATCGCCGGCTATCTGGGCGCGCGGGACAGGCACTGGTTCGCCGACGTTCAGGCGTGCCTCGCCCAGGTGGGCGGCGCGGGTGCCGTTGAGTATCTCGGCGAGGTCGATCGCGCCGGCAAGCTGGCAATGCTGGATTCGGTCGACGTCCTGTGCGTTCCGACGGTGTACCCAGAGTCCAAGGGGATTTACGTCCTGGAAGCGCTGGCCCGCGGAGTGCCGGTCGTGCAGCCCGAACACGGGTCGTTTCCCGAACTGATCCGACTGACGGGAGGGGGCGTGCTCACGCCTCCGGGCGACGCCGAGTCTCTCGCCCATGCCCTCGCGGACCTGCTGCGCGATTCGGGCCGGCGCGAGGCGCTGGGCCGCAGGGGGCAGGATTCCGTGCGGCAGAGTTTTACCGATGAACATATGGCTGCCAATATGGTAAAAGTCTATGAGGGCGCAATGAATGATTCCGCCTCAGATCGCGCGTCCACGACCGCCGGTCCGACTGCTTCAGCAGTCGCGCAGGACCGGGACATGCTGCGGGTGGACCAGGTGTGGAAGGAATACCCGACGCCCGCCGAGCCGCTGGTGGTGCTGCGCGGCGTCTCGTTCTCGCTCTCGTCGGGCGAATCGCTGGCCATCGTCGGTCCCAGCGGATCGGGCAAGAGCACGCTGCTGAACATTCTGGGGACGCTTGACCAGCCGACCCGCGGGACCGTGCGCCTGGGCGACACAGATCCTTTTGCCCTCAAAGCCGGCGACCTGGCCGGCTTCCGCAGCCGCCGGATCGGATTTGTCTTCCAGGACCATCACCTGCTGCCTCAATGCACGGCGCTGGAGAACGTGCTGGTCGCGCGCCTGCCCTTGGGGCGCGTGGGCGACGAGGACGCGAGCCGCGCCGCCGAGCTGCTGCGCCGGGTCGGCCTTGCCGACCGCGCCCGCCATCTGCCCAGCGAGTTGTCCGGCGGAGAACGCCAGCGCGTCGCCATCGCCCGCGCCCTGATGAACGCGCCCCAGCTTCTTCTTTGCGACGAGCCCACCGGGAACCTCGACCAGCAATCCTCGCATGCGGTCACGGAGCTGCTGCTCGAGTTGGCGGACCAGAACAGGGCAATCCTGATTACGGTTACGCACAGCGCCGCCATCGCCGGGATGTTCGGCCGGGAGATGCGCATGACGGATGGGGTGCTGGTCGATCACCTCGCCGAAGGCGACCGCGCATTTCCCCCTCTCCCTCCCGCCTTCGGCTCTGAGGCTCAGGCTCGAAGTGGAGAGGGTCGGGGCGAGGGCGTCGGAAAGGCGCCTCTAATTCCCCCTCACCCCAGCCCTCTCCCGGAGGGAGAGGGGGAAAACTCACACCTTCAACTCCGGCCATGACCCGCCTGGGCCTCATCCTCCGCAACCTTCGCTACTTTCGCGGCGTCAACCTCGCGCTGATCGGGGGAATGGTCGTCGCGATGGCGGTCCTCACCGGTGCCATGATGGTCGGCGACAGCGTCCGCGAAAGCCTGGCGCAGCTCACGCGGGACCGCCTCGGAAAAGTGGACGATGCATTGATCGCCCGGCGGTTCTTCGACCAGACCCTCGCCGAGCGCCTCAATTCGGATCCGAATATCTCCACCCGATTTGACATTTCCCCCGCCATTATCCTGTCTGGCGGCGCGCTGACCGACAACGAGAGGGCCAGCGCCGGCGCCGTCCAAGTCCTGTCGGCCGGCGGCGACTGGGTCTCGGTTGCGCCGAGCCAGTGTATTGTCAACCAGCCCACCGCCGACGCCCTGGGACTTACGCAACGCGGGGCGACCGTGCTGCTGAGCGTTCCGGACAAACCGGACGAGCCGCGCGACGCCGCGCTTTCTCGCCGGGCTCGCGAAGACACTTTGGCCAATCTGCGCTGCACCGTCACCGACATCCACGCCGCCCGCGACATCATCTCCTTGTTCAACCCGCAGGGCGGGCAGCGCGTCCCGCAGAATGCGTGGGTCAATCTGGGCGACCTTCAGAACCAGGTGGACCTGCGTGGCCGGGTCAACACGCTGCTGGTCCACGACAAGAGCGGCGTCGCATCGACCGCCGACGCCGATCTACTGAACCAGGCGCTGCGCCAGCTCGTGCGGCTGGAGGACTACGGTCTTAGCTTCACGGACACGGGACAAGCGGGACGGTCGGCGCTGATCTCGCGGGCGACGTACCTCGATCCGCCGCTGGTTTCGGCCGCGGAGGCCACGGGCGTCCCGCTGCAAAAAGTCAGCGTCAATCTGGTCAATTCGGTCAGGCTCGAACCCAGCGGCAAGGAGATTCATTACGCCGTCGCCGCGGGCATTTCTCCCCTGGATGATTCAAAGCTGGGCGACGATGAAATCGCGATCAATCAATGGGCCGCCGATCAATTGGGGGCAAAGCCTGGCGACCGCCTGCACCTCACCTTCTACCAGCGCAAGCCGAGCGGTGATTTGGCAAATATCAGCAGTGACGATGCCGGATTCAGCAGGGGTTTGCCCATCGTCCGGATTCTTCCGATGTCCGGCATCGGCGGCGACCGTTCGCTGACGCCGCAATACAAGGGGCTGACCGACGCCGACACGATCGCCGACTGGAACCCGCCGGAAGGCGTCGAGATCGACAAAAAGCTCGTCACCAAAGCCGACGAAGATTATTGGCGAAAATACCGTGCGGCGCCCAAGCTTTTCGTCAGCTTTCGCACGGCCCAGAAGCTGTGGGGCGGCACGCTGGGGGATGTGACAAGCCTGCGGGTGGCTTCCGAACGCGTCGACGAGTTCCGGCAGAAACTGCACGAAAAGCTCGACCCCGTGGCGATGGGGTTGTCGTTTCAACCGATCATGGCCCAGCAGCTTGCCGCGTCGTCGGGCAACACCGATTTCGGACAGTATTTCGTCTACTTCAGCTTCTTCATCATCGTGGCGGCGGTGCTGCTGGTGGCGATGCTGTTCCGCCTGAGCGTCGAGCAGCGAGCGCGGCAGATCGGACTTCTGTCAGCGGTTGGCTTTCGCCCGTGGGCGCTGCGAAGGCTCTCGCTGGGCGAGGGGATGATCCTGGGCGTGATCGGCGGCTTGCTGGGGATGATCGCGGCGATCGCGTACACCGCGCTGATCATGTACGGCCTGCGAACGTGGTGGATCGGCGCCGTGGGCACGACCGATCTGCGGCTTCACGCGTCGCCGGTCACGATGCTTTATGGGTTCGTCGGCAGTTTGCTGGTCGCACTCTTGGCGATCTTGTGGGCGGCGTGGCACGTCGGGCGGACTTCGGCTGCGACGCTGCTGGCCGGCGGATGGGAGGCGCCGCGCACAGGCCGGCATAGCGGCCGCGTCGTGCGCCTGATCGGAATTGGGCTGGCGATCGGCGCGCTGGCGATGTTCGCTTCGGCGATCTTCTCCAAGTCGGGCGCCGATGAGACGTTCCTGAGCGGCGGCGCGCTGCTTTTGATCGGCTGCCTCTGCTGGCTGGGCGGCGTTCTGCGCCCGGGCGCGCGGCGTCCAGCCGGCCCCGTCGGAATCGCGACGATCGCGCGGCTGGGAATGCGCAACGCCTCGCGGCACACGGCGCGGAGCATCCTGGCGATCGGTTTAATTGCCTTTGCCGCGTTCACGCTGATCACCGTCGCGGCATTCAAGCAGGGTCCGCCGGCCGACACCGGCGACGTCGCCTCCGGTGCCGGCGGGTTTCGCCTGATCCTCAGTTCTGGTATTCCGCTCCTTGGCGATCTCAACACCCTTCAGGGCCGACGCGTGCTGGGAATGACCGACGCCGACGACCCGCTCTGGAGCCAGGTGCGTTTTGTCTCGATGCGCCGCTGGGCCGGGCAGGACATTAGTTGCCTTAACCTCACGCAGCCGACCACGCCGACGATCCTTGCCGTCCCACCGGAGTTGACCGCCGCGCCCGACAAAGCGCACGCGTACCGATTCACGTTCGCACAAACCGCCGGCGCTGCAAACCCCTGGACGCTGCTCACGACACCGCAGCCGGATGACACCGTCCCAGTCATCGCTGACGACAACACCGCAACTTACATCCTGCACCTGGCAGTCGGGCAGTCGCTGGACGTCCCGGACGTGGCGGGGCGGACACGTCGCCTCAAGCTCGTTGCCACACTCAGCAACAGCGTTTTCCAGAGCGAGCTGCTCATGGCCGAATCCAGCTTTCGGCAGCTCTTTCCCGCGCAGGACGGCTTTGGCGTCGTGCTGGTGGATTGCCCGGGGGCGCAACAGCAGGAAGTCCGCCGGGCGCTCAATACGCAGCTCAATGAATTTGCCGTGGACGTTGAGCCGACGGCGCAGCGGCTGGCGCAGTTCCTGGAAATTCAGAACACCTATCTTTCCACATTTCAGGCGCTGGGGGCCCTGGGGCTGATGCTCGGGACCGTCGGGCTGGCGGTGGTGCTGGTGCGGACGGTGCTCGAGCGAAAGGCGGAGCTGGCGCTGCTGGCGTCGATCGGATTCCGGAAATCCGACCGCATCCGGCTGGTACTCTCGGAAAACGTTTTTCTCCTGGTTCTTGGGCTGGTGGTGGGAACGCTGTGCGCGGTGATCGGGATCATCCCCGCAGTCGCGCATTCTTCGGCAGGGATCAACGTCGGTTCGCTGGCCGCGACGCTGCTCGCGGTGCTGATGATCGGGATCACCTGCTCGTCGCTGGCGGTCTGGACGAGCGGCGCTCACGTCACCCCGGCCGATCTCCGCCGGGAGTAGGCGTCAGCGCCCGCCGCTTACGGCAAAGCGCCGCGGCGCCCGCGAGTGCGACGGCGGCCGTGGTGGCGGGTTCGGGAAGGGCTGCAGCGCCCGGAATCGTGGTCGGCCCCAGGTTCGTATTCAGCGTGAACAGAAGTGCCTGAAGATCAGCGCTGTTAACCTGCCTGTCGTAGTTGAAGTCCCCTCCGTCCCAGGTTCCGGGCTTGTTGAGGCCGAACAGCAGGATCTGGAGATCGGCGCTGTTGACCTGTCCGTCCAGATTCGCGTCGCCGTAAAGAGTGTATTTGAGTTCGATGGTGTTGGCGGGGAGGCCGGTGACGGCGTTGTCGGCCGAGTCGGCGATACCGATCGCGGTACTGCCGCGCGGGTTGGTGGCGGCGGTGCTGGAGATGATGCCGCGGCCGTCCCAGTGCCCTGCGTCGTAGCCGCCGGCGATGTAGCTGATGATGGTGGAAATCGGATCAGGCTGCGCTCCGTAGTGGATGAACAACGTGGTGTTGGACAGATCGAGCTGCCCGCCGGGCTGGATCGTCAGGCTGTTGGTGCCGCTGACGGCGGGGGTCGAGCTGTGCGCGACCGCAAGCGTTCCGGTGGCGTTGACGGTGACCGAGGACTGGTTAAACGACGCGACCGTCACGGCGGCCGCGGCCCCGCCGGTGGAATTGCCGACGGAAATCGACCCGGTTCCGCTCAGGATGCCCAGGCTGCTCGTCCCGGAAACATGAGAGAGCGTTCCGTTGTTGACAGTCGTCGCCGCGGTCAGGCTGTTTCCGTTGACAGTCACGCTGTCGCCCGCGTTGATCTGTATGGTTCCCCATCCGAACTGGCCCACAGCTCCGGCGACGCTCGCCTGATGGCTCACCCCGCCCTGGAATCCGAGCAGTGCGCCCGAGGTGTTCCAGGTGCCGGTCTGCGTGCTGTTGTTGGTGAAGTTGCCGCTGACCAGATACTGGTCGCCGGTGGCGGCGCTGATCGAGCCGCTGGCGCCGACAACCAGGTCGGTGAAATAATTGGTCGACGGATCGGTGATGAGGGTGCCGTTGTTGGTGAACCCGCCGGCCCACACGGTATTGCCGCTGACGGTTTTGACGGTGCCGCCGGCGTTGTTGGTGACCGGGCCGTTGAACAGGGCCGTGGAGTACTGGATGCTGAGGGTCGCGCCCGAGGCGTTGGTGACCGCGCCGTTGACAGTGGTGCTGCCGCCGGTGAACGTGACCTGGGAGTTGTTGGTCAGGCCTCCGGTGCGGAGCATGCCATAGCCGCTGATGCTGCCGGAATTGGTCATGCTGACGCCATTGGTATTGACGGTCCCGCCCGTAAGGCTGATCGAGCCGGCATTGGTGCCCAGCCCCTGGGAGACATCAAGTTCATCGCCGGCCGCGGCGGCGATCAAACCGCCGGCGCCATTGGTGACGAGGCCGGTCAGGGCTAACCGCCCTCCCAGTGCCGCGATCATGCCAGTCGCGGTATTGGTGATGCTGTTGTTGATTTGCCCGAAGCCCTCGATGTTGAGAGCGTTGGTAATCGCGCCGCCGGAGATGTTCGCGGTGACGCCATTGGGTGCGATGGTTCCATTGTTGGTGAAAGCGGGGAGATTGAGCGTGCCATCGGTCAGGGCGACCGTCCCGCTGTTGGCCAAGGGGGCGGTGATTCCGCCCGCGCCTTCGATAACGCCGCTTGAACTGTTGTTGAGCTGCGCGGTTCCGGTGACGGACGCGCCGTTGAGGTTGATGGTGCCGGCATTGGCGAGGTTTCCGCCGCTGAGTTGAAATTGATATCCGGCGGCCAGGTCGATGTTTCCGGAGTTGGAATTACTGCCGGTGTTGGAGAGAACGAGCTTCCCGCCCGACTGCGAGGCGACGCTGTTGTTGGTGAATCCGCCGCTGCCACCGATGGTGCCGAAGCCGCCGATCAGGCCGAGGTTGTTTGTCAGCGCGCCCAGACTGCTCACCGTCCCGCCAGAGATCAAGAGTTGGCCGTTGTTGGTGAGCGATCCGCCCGAGGATGTCAGCGACTGGTTGATGTTGAGCGGGACAGACGGACCGAGGACAAAACTGGAGTCAATTGTGACTCCGGCGGGAAAGTTCAGAGTGCCGCCGGTCCAATTGAACAGGGAGGGATTGCCGCTCAAGTCCAGCGCGCCCAGGGCGAGCGTTCCACCTGACATCGCAATGCCGTTTCCGGCCGCGTTCCAGACCTTCAGGGTGCCGGAGACGTTCATGGTCCCGCCGTTGATCGCGAGCGAACCGGTCCCGCCGGCGGCGGTGTTCGACCCGCCAATGTATGCACTTCCCGAAATCGCAAAGGACCCGCCGCTCAGCTTGTAATTCCCGCTGGCGCCGGCGGCCTGGCCGACAAACAGATTGGCACCCAGAGAATGCGTCCCGCCGGACTGGACGAATGTGCCCACGCCGCCGTTGCCGACGAATTCGGATGCGGCGCTGAGGGAGCTGGACGCGCCGCTGAGCGTGTAGATTCCGCTGCTCGACGGGTTCGCGCCGACATAAAGGCCGGCAGTGGCAGCGAGGCTCCCGCCGGTCTGGCTGAGGGTCCCCACATTCGCATAGCCGACGTTCAGGTTCCCTGTAATGCTAAACGTGCCGGCGCTCAAGATGTACGTGCCATTGCCCCCGGTGGTACTGCCCAGGAGAACGTCGGCGCTGCTTTGGTGGACGCCGCCGGTCTGCGAAAACACGCCTGTACCACCACCTCCAATGGCCTCTGGGGAGCTCGGGCCGGAGCCGGTAGTCAGGGTTCCACCTGAGAGGCCGAAAGATCCGCTGGCGCCAGTGCCGTTGCCGAGAACGAGCTGCCCGGCGCTGTGCGAACCGCCGGACTGAATAAAGCTCCCCGTCGCAAAATCCCCGACGATTTCGGTACTGCTGACAGTCAGTGAACCGGTGGAGGAAAGAGAGTAAACACCGTGGGCCGATCCAGCGGCGCCTACGAGAATTTGTGAGGCACTGTTGGTGCCGCCGGTCTGAGTGAAGCTGCCGGTGCCGTTGGAGCCGATGTCCAGTTCCTGCGTGCTCAGCGAGCCCCCGGCGAGGGTGTAATTGCCGGTGCCGGTGAATTGGTAACCAACCAAAATGCCGGGCGTGACCGTGTGGGTCCCGCCGGATTGAACGAAGCTGCCAGCGCCGCTGTAGCCAATGTATTCCCAGTTGCTGACCGAGAGGGAGCCGCCGGGGGAGAGGGAATAGAAGCCGCTGCTCCCGACGCTGTTGCCCACGGTCAGTGTCGAAAGGTTGGCCGTGCCTCCATTATGGAAGAAGGAGCCAGATGATCCGACCAATGTGCCGCTGGGTCCGGCGTTGCCGACGGTGAGAGCAGCGGCGCTGATGCTCCCGGCGCTTAGCGTATAAATGCCGCTGCTTCCCGCGTTGTTCCCCACGAAGATACTGCTGCTGGCGTTGACCGTCCCGCCAAGCTGGGTGAAGGTTCCCCGGCCATTGAGACCCACGTCCATCGTGGGGGCCACCAGGCTGGCGCCGATCCCCAGGAGATAAATTCCCTGCCCCGCGGCGTTGTTCCCAAGAAATAATGTCCCGGTGAGCGAATTGGTCGTGGCGTTCTGGTTGAAGCTGGCGATCCCGTTGTTGCCGATTACCTCGTTTGCGGAAAAGAGGTTCTGCCCGGCGGTTGTCTGGTTTAGCACCACGCCGACGCTGGAACTGCCGTCGAGGGTAAGAGAACCGATCGCGGTGCCGGAGGTGTAATTGGCGTCGAAGGTGACGGAAAACACGGCGAACGGGGTTTCGACGATGCTGACGACGTCGCCGGTGGCGGGAACGCCGGTGGTGTTCCAGTTAGTCGAGGTGTTCCAGTCTCCGCTGCTGGGGCCGATGTAGCTCTTGGTCGCGGCGGAAGCGATCAGCGGAGCGGCTGCCGCCGAGGCGGTCAACAAGGCCAGCATGCGCCGCCGCCGCATTGCCAAGTGACGTTTGGCCAAGACTCTCCCTTCCCGCCGGATTCGAGGTGCCATGGCAATTTAGCGTTTTTGCTGGACACCTGGCAAATTACATTTCCGCAATGCACGTCTTCGCCGCACCAGCAAACTCCCTGCGATGCCGACCAACAGCCCTCCCGCCCGTTCCGGAACTGGGGCAATCGCTCCGCCCCCGCTGAGTGCGTACGTCTGATCGTTCAAGTAAGCGTTGGCTTGGTTGGCAGGGTCGTAGTAGACGTTAGCCCCGTTACCCGCAATCGACGAAATCTGCCCAACCCCGTCCGCCAGCGCCAGCGCGCCGACATACAGGGCGGAATTCCCCTGGGATGGTTGCAGCGACAGCGATCCGCCAGAATCCAGTTCCAATGTTCCGATGGCGAAGTTGTTTACGTAACCATTGGCGGTGGGGCCCTCGTCCGTTCCGGTGATGCTGAAGCCGTGTGCGCCTGACCCTTGCAGGTCGACAAGCGACGAGGCGGTGTTCCAAGCCTTGTTCTGCACGCTGCTACTGTCGAAGTTGCCGGAAATGAAGAAGCGATCGCCGGCGCCTCCAACTAACGCGCCGGTGGCGGAGATCGTGAGGTCGGTGAAGTAGTTGTCGGCCGGGTCGCTGCTATACGTGCCGTTGTTGGTGAATGTTGACAGGAACCGTGCCGTGCCGCTGGTGACCTGGATCGTTCCGCTGGCGGCGTTGGTGATGGTGCCGAAGAACGTGGTCGTATTGTTCGTGATCTTCAGAGAATTGGCGTTCGTGACCGCGCCCAAAACATTAGTCGGGGCATCGGCGAAGGAAACGGCGCCGTTATTGGTGAGGCCGCCGGTGCGAAGAGTACCGCTGCCCAGAATAGCGCCGCTGTTGGTCAAAGGCTGGTTGTTGTTGTCGAACGTCCCGCCGGATAGCGCGATCGTACCGCCGTTGGTGGCCAGGCCCTGCGTATAAAGCAGGGCGTTGCCCGTGGTGATTTGAATCTGCGCGTTTGCGCCATTGCTATTGCCGGGGCCCGCAAA
>Ga0210396_10001480_pt1 | contig 25314 bp, 22 predicted proteins | sample IncBWH17OmetaG_FD_155466 | JGI IMG/M metagenome (GOLD analysis project Ga0210396, IMG submission 155466) | Forest soil microbial communities from Barre Woods Harvard Forest LTER site, Petersham, Massachusetts, United States - Inc-BW-H-17-O ... | reverse complement strand
GGCAAATCCAGCGAAATCGAAGGACGCGTCCGGCAGATCCGCGCGCAGGTCGAGGAAACCACCTCGGACTACGACAAGGAAAAGCTGCAGGAGCGCCTCGCCAAGCTGGTCGGCGGCGTTGCGGTCATCAAGGTGGGCGCGGCAACCGAAACCGAGCTGAAGGAAAAGAAGGCTCGCGTTGAAGACGCCATGCACGCCACACGCGCGGCAGTCGAGGAAGGCATCGTTCCCGGAGGCGGCGTGGCGCTGATCCGCTGCATCGCTTCGCTGGATAAGCTCAAGGCAGACCACGACGAGCAGATTGGCGTGAACATCGTCAAGCGCGCTCTCGAGGAGCCCTTGCGCCAGATCGCTCTCAACGCCGGCCACGAAGGCGCAGTCGTCGTCGGCCGCGTTCGCGAGAGCAAGGAAGACAACTTCGGCTTTAACGCGGATACCGGCGAGTTCGGCGACATGGTCAAGGCGGGCGTCATCGACCCGGCCAAGGTCACGCGCCTCGCTCTCCAAAACGCCGCGTCCATCGCCGGCCTGATGCTCACCACCGAAGCGCTGGTGGCCGACATCAAGGAAGAGAACAAGCAAGCCGCAGCCGGCGCCGGTGGTCACGGCGGCCCAGGCGGCGGCATGGGAGGAATGTACTAAATCGAAGGAACAACTCGTAGTTGAAAAGGGCGTCCCGACTCAGTCGAGACGCCCTTTTTGTCTTTCCCTTCGAGTGTGCGGAATGTTTACGATGTGCCGACGTTTCTGGCATCGAGGTTTTGGTAGGACAACCACTGTTGGCTGTCCTCCGATGATCCCGATGAAATTGTGCAACCGCGGGATTGCCCCGCGCATTCGGCTTCGATGAAGCGTCCGTCAAAGACACGCTAGTCCTTGCAGCTTCTACGCGTGCTAAGGCTGACGCTCCCGCGAACTGAGGCCGACGTAGTTCGCCGTGGCAATCGAAACGACAAACAGGAAGATTGCCCCGTCCAGGAACGTACGGTAATCAATCGAGCTGCCCCTTGTTGCAAACGCCAGAAACCGGATGCCAAACATGTTGGTTGCACGCGCCACGAGCGCCAGCACAGCGCACACTGCTCCCAGCCAGTAGCTCAACTTGACGATGTGATTTCCCATTACGTCCTCCTAACACTATAGTTAGACTCAAGGTTCGCGGGGAATGTACTGTGAAAGTACATCTGACACCGCTTGGTGTCAATGCGAAGCGCCTGCGTTGGCAGTGCTTTGTGGAATGGAGTAGACTGCCCCTGTAGAGTCCGCGTGAGAGCTTGAAATAGGCACGATTTTGTAGCGCCCGCCTTCAGGCGGGCATTTTTGAATCATGCAGATGCCCGCCTGATGGCGGGCGCTACAGGAACCGGAACTAACTTCTCAAACAGACTCCGAGGGAGCCCCTATGTCACTTCGCCCGGTGAAACGCCTCATCAAATCCAAACCGACGCGCGACGGCGCGGGAGTGCACTTGCGCCGCGCCTTCGGCTTCAGCAACACCTCCGACTTTGACCCGTTTCTCCTGCTGGACGATTTTCGCAATGACGTTCCGGAAGATTACGCCGCGGGTTTTCCGTGGCATCCGCACCGCGGGATCGAGACCATCACGTACGTCCTCGCCGGAACCGTGGACCACGGCGACAGCATGGGCAATCACGGCTCTATCGCTTCGGGCGACGTCCAGTGGATGACCGCGGGCAGCGGCATCATTCACCAGGAAATGCCCAAAGGCGATCGCGCAGGGCGCATGCACGGCTTTCAACTCTGGGCCAATCTTCCCGGCTCGCTCAAGATGACCGCGCCACGCTACCAGGGCGTGGAAGCGAAGGACATTCCCAACATCACCGACGACGACGGCACGCACGTTCGCCTGGTCTGCGGAAAATTCTGGGGAAAGACCGGCCCCGTGGACGGTGTCGCAGCCGATCCCATATATCTCGATGTGTCCGTGCCTCCCGGCAAAAGAAAAACTCTTCCGGTCGAAACGACGCGGCACGCATTCGCCTACGTGTTTGCCGGCTCGGGAAAATTCTGCAACGCCTCCGATCCTCTTTCGGTGCCGACCGAACCTGTCGGCTGGGCGGACACCACGCCACCCTCGGCGGCCGAGAACCGCACGCTCGTGCTCTTCGACCGAGGCGATGAAGTCATGGTGCAGGCCGGCGACGAAGGCGTGCGCTTCCTACTCGTTTCCGGCAAGCCGCTCCAAGAACCCGTGGCCTGGTACGGCCCCATCGTAATGAACACGCAAGAGCAGCTCCAGAAAGCGTATCAGGAGCTGCAAGAAGGCACGTTCCTGAAAACAGCCAAGTAGCGCAGGCTTCAGCCTGTGGAATTTAATTCTTGCACAAGCCAAACCCCGCAGGCTGAAGCCTACGCTACCGAAACTATGACCGAACCCGAATCTCCCGGCAATTCTGCCAACTGCGCGCGCTGGGTGCCGTGGGACTGGGCCGCCGCTCTCTTCCTCTTCGTGGGAACCTCCGCGGTCGTCCTCTGGCAAAATTCGCGGCTGGCGGTCCTCTGGGACCTCAGTTACATCCTGGAAAACTCCTACCGCATTTCCCTCGGGGATTTTCCCTATCGCGATTTTCCTTTCCCGTATGCCCCCGCGACTTTTCTGGTGCAGTCCTTACTCATCCGGCTAACTGGCCGAGTCTTCTTCCACCACGTGTTGTACTGCGCGATCATGGGCGGCCTCGGGACGGTCCTGACCTGGCGCATCCTGGTCCATCTTTTGCGCGATTCCTTGCCTGCGTTCCGTCTCCCGGCGTTTCTGCTGGCCGCACCGCTCATGGTGCTGGGAATCTACTGCGTGTTCCCGCATCCGTTCTACGATCCGGATTGCACCTTCGCCATTTTGTGCGGGGTCCTGCTGCTGCTGCAACTGGAGCGCAAGGGTTTTCCGCCGCGCCGCGCATTTCTCACGGGAATCGTCCTCGTCGTTCCGCTTTTCGTGAAGCAGAATACCAGTCTCGCGTTTCTCACAGCCACCGCCATAGTCGTCGTCATTCTGATCGTGCTCCACGCCTGGGAAAGGCAACGAGTGTCCGGTTACGCATGGCTCCTGGCCGGGATGGCCGCGGGCCTCGGCGCTGCCATGCTTCTCTTGCAACTCACCGTGGGCTTGCGAAACTATTTCCATTGGACCATGCAATTCGCCGCGTCGCGTCGCCTGCCCCACCTCTCAGAAATGTATGAGCCATTTGAGAATCCGTTGCTGCTGTGGTGGTTCGCGGCGTTTGCGGCCGGCGTGCTATTTCTATGGCTAAACCGCGGCGGCAAACGAATGCTTTCTTGGTTGTGCGTCTCCTTGATGGCGGCGCCGTTCGTATGGGCGGTCCTGTACCTGGTCGTGGATGACGACCCGTCGGAGCGAGCGGAACGTCTCCTCGCCTTGTGGCCCGTTGTGCTGGGTGTATCTCTAATTTTCGCTTTGTGGGACGCGAGACGTGGCCTGAGCGTCGCGCGGCTCCTTCCCTTCATCCTGTTTTCGACAGTGGCAGGGGCATTCGCTTCCCAGCAACTCTGGGGCTCGACTTACGCCATCTGGCCGTTGCTGACGATCCTTCTCGCCGGGATTCTGGCGGAATTGTTCAGGTTCGGGAGAAAGAGGGCAACGGGAGAGATCGAGCTGCTGGCCGGTGTAGCCGCAATCTCGATGCTTGTTTCCGGCGGCTTTTACGTCGCGAGCCACGAGCGGCTGAACTATGCCGACCTATCCACCGGCGAGATGGCTCGATCGGCCCTGCCCTCGCTCGCGGGCCTTTCGGCGCGTGGCCCCTGGATTCCGCAATTCGAGGAACTTGTTCGCTTCGCCGACCGTGAGATTCCCAGGGATCAGGGCGTGCTCATGATTCCCGGAGAAGATCTCTTCTACTACTCGACCGGCAGGCGGCCGCGTTTTCCGGCGCTGCTGTTCGATCACACGGTCAATCCATACAGTCCGGAAGAGATTGTCGAAATCAGCCGGCGCCGGCATATCTGCTGGTTGATTCTTAAAAGAAATCTTCAACGGAACGATGATCCCGTGGAGGACAAAAGCCGGTTGCTTCAACTGTTGCGCGGCGATTTTGCGCCCGCGCAAAGTCTCGCCAACTATGACATTTTCCGGAGGAACGCGGACAGCGCTTGCATGTACATCGCTCCTTCGCAGCCCGGAGAAAATTGAATCCCCTTCGCGGGATGAGTACGCGGCTACTGCGGACAATCGCAGTAGCGCAACGACGCAAATCCCGGCTTGGAATTCTTTCCGCCCCCGTCCAGTGTGAGAATGAAAAACCGGTCGTATTCAGTATGCGCGATGGAAATTGTTTCCGGCCCCCCAAGGGCGCTCAGTATTTTTGGAAGCGTCGCGTCGTGCCAGACGACCAATACACTCTTCGCTTTGCTCGACCGGATTGCCTCGATCAGGTCGTCCGGCTTGCCGATGGGAATGGCCACCGGCTTCAGATGCAGTTTTTCAGCCAGGGGAGCGGCGGTTTGCCGGGTGCGCTGCAAATCCGAAGTGAAAATTTGTTGAATCCGGGCGTCCTCCAGCGTTTTCGCCAGGCATTTCGCGCGCGCCAGGCCCGCTTCACTAGGGGGAGCGTCGGTATCTTCTGAAACTTTGTCCGCGTGGCGCACCAAATAAATGGTCCGCGCCTCCTGTGCCTGCGCTCGCGGCAAGAGCGTCACGAACGCGAGAGCGCAAATATTCCCAATTTTCCAGAATATCTTCATAATCAAGCACCCTTTCCCGTCTTGTATTTTTCAGGCGTCTTCACCGGTACAATCCCCTCAAATTTCACAGGCCTTCCCGCGGATGGCCAATCATATAAGTAATCGGAAGCATACCGCGGGCTGCAAAATGCTCGCCTACTTCCCACTCATATTCGCTTCCCCTGAGTTTTCCGATAATCTCGCGCAGTTCCTGCGGCCGGTAAGTGCGCAGGCACGAAACCACTCCATCGAACAGCACCACGAAGGGAACGACCGGAACCACATACGTCCAAAAAAGCCGCGACCATCGGAACGGACGGATCCAGGGTGTGTAGACGAATGCCAGAAGCGCCCATGGAAACATCAGCCCGATCGCCGAGGGAGCTCGCCTGGTGACTTCAAATATCCCGATGCTTTCGCCGGCATCGACGGCATCTTGCAGCACAGCGCGGGCCTCTTCGGGCGGAAAATGATGATAGGACGAGAAGATCGTTCGAAATCCCTTCAATTCACGAGGAACTTTCAGCGCGTCAACGGAGTCCGCGCAGAATGTGATGTGATTCCTGGACGCGGTACTTACATTCTGGAATGCCCTGAGGTTCGGGAATTTATCGGAAAGCCGGATTCGATTGCTGCTGGCGTCCCCTCCGAGATTTCGACAAAGATCCAGCCAGGGTCCTCCACCGCCGGAACACAAATCAACAATCGACGGGTTGCTCAAAGAGTCCAGCGAGCTTTGCAGCTTTGAGCCGATGGACCCATAAGCCTTCAAAAGAACCTGTCCGCACTGAAGCGCGTCCATAACGTTGTCGCGCAGAAATGAAGGGAACCACGGTTGCTCGTGGATTTCGATGAACTGGATTCGGCGCATGGCAGTTCAGTTGAGTGAGTAGTATCAGAAAATCCCCCGGCCCGACAATCGAATTCAAGACTTCCACGCCGTTCGGCCGCAGGAAGGCATCCGCCTACAGTATTTGAAGAAGCCTCGACTGAAAACCCGGACCGGCGGAAGCCTGTCCGACCGACAATCTTCGCCTTGTATTCGCCTATAGACTGGTGGTATGCTCTCGTCTCCCCCGCCGTACCTAAAAAAGTCAGGAGAAGAACATGCCTATCGCTCAATCGCTCTTACCGGAATTCGATCATGAAATGGCCAACACACGAAAGATGCTGGAACGCGTCCCCGACGGAAAGTTCGATTACAAGCCCCACGATAAATCAATGACGCTCGGACGGCTGGCCGCGCACACCTGCGAGATCCCCTCGTATGCGACCGCAACGCTCCGCGTTGAACGCATGGATTTCACAGGCGAAGAAAAACCCTTCGCGCCGGAAACGCGCAAGGAACTGCTCGAAGCGTTCGACAAGTACGTCGCTGAAGCCAGGGAAATGCTCTCCAAAGCGAAGGACGAAGACCTCATGAAGATTTGGACGCTGACATACAAGGGGAACCAAATCTTCGCCATGCCGCGCGCCGCGGTCCTGCGCAGCATGGTCATGAGCCACCTCATTCACCACCGCTCCCAGCTTGGCGTATATCTGCGTTTGAACAACGTCGAAATTCCCGGCATGTACGGCCCCTCGGCGGATGAAATGAAAATGTTCAACGCGCAGGGCGCGTAGCGTTTTTAGTGGCAATACTTCCGTCGTGTGCTTTTGCCTTTGACTTGGTAGGACGGGCTTCAGCCTGTCGGTTTCGATTTCTTGCATGGCATAAGAAAACCAGACAGGCTGAAGCCCGTCCTACTGAACCACGAAAACGTTGCTCCCAGGCAAAGTGGCTCTTGCCAGCCGTAGAACTGGGGTGTATACGTGCCTTTCAGGAGTCCAGGACCAAGAAACCCCGGCCCGCCGGCGGCGGGATGCAATGGCATATTCGCCGCCCATTTCCTTCAAAAATTTCACTCGAAGAGGAGGTTCTCATGCCACTTTACCTGAGCCAAGTCGCCTATAGCGAAGATGGCTGGAAAGCGCTGGTTTCAAATCCCCAAAACCGACTGGAAGCGATCCGGCCGGTCGTCGATAAACTCGGGGGACGAATCGTCAACGCCTATTTCGCGTTCGGCGATTACGATTTTGTCCTCCTTGCGGAATTCCCGGACAACGTGAGCGCCGCGGCGCTGGCCATCGCCGCCGCAGCCGGAGGTGCGGTCAAGTCGATCAAAACCACGCCGTTGATGGAGGCCTCCGAGGGACTTGAGGCCGTCCGCAAAGCCGCCGCCTCCGGGTATCGCGCCCCCGCCGGCGCACGTCCCGCATCGGCGTAAGCCTATTCAGACAGCCGCAGGATCCTTAAACAGCATCCCCGGCATCCTGGCAACGCCGGGATGCCCTTTTCTTTCAGCAGCTTATCGCGAATTACGACGCTTTTGAGCTAGCACCGGCTCTCTCGCCTGGGTGGGTTGGTAGAGCTGATGTGCAGGCTACCGACATGCGGCGATCGCAAACCCCACACAGGCAAGAGTGCCTGTGCTGCAGTCAAATCAGCCCGACGGCGCCGGGGATCCCGCGTGCTTGCCGCCAAATGCTGGATTCGGTATAGTGACCAGAGTCACGCAAATTCACAGATCACGGCCCAGGAGAAGCCGAATTGTTATGTCCGACGAACCCATCCCGTTTGCCAGCGTAGAAGAAGCCCTCGAAGAAATCCGCCAGGGGCGGCAAATTGTGCTGGTCGACGATGAAGATCGTGAGAACGAAGGCGACCTGACTATGGCGGCTGAAAAAATTACGCCCGAGGCCGTCAACTTCATGGCCAAGAACGGCCGTGGCCTCATTTGCCTGGCGCTGACGGAGGAGCGCTGCGACGATCTGGCCCTGCCGCTGATGACCCCGGTGAACACGTCGAACTACGGAACCGCCTTTACGGAATCGATCGACGCGCGGCGCGGCACGACCACGGGAATCAGCGCCGCCGATCGCGCCATCACCATCCTCACGGCCATCGACTCGGCCACGCGACCAACCGATCTTGCTCGCCCCGGCCATGTTTTTCCCCTGCGCGCGCGAAATGGCGGCGTGCTGGTGCGCGCCGGACAAACCGAAGCATCAGTGGATCTCGCGCGCATCGCTGGCCTCACTCCCGCCGGCGTGATCTGCGAAATCATGAATGACGACGGCACCATGGCGCGCCTGCCGCAACTCGCGGAATTCTGCCGCGCGCACGGCCTGAAACTGCTGACTGTCGCGGAACTGATCCGCTACCGGATGAAGAACGAGCGCTACGTCCGGCGCGTGGCTGAGACGGCGCTGCCGACGCGCTACGGCGATTTCCGCATGATCGTATATGCCTCCGACGTGGACCGCGAGCAGCATATCGCTCTCGTGCGCGGGGATTTGTCCGGGCCGCCGCCGCTCGTGCGTGTGCATTCGCACTGCCTGACCGGCGACGTATTCGCGTCCACGGAATGCGATTGCCACGAAATTATTGAGCGCTCGCTCGAAGCGGTTGTGGCGGAGAACCGCGGCGTGTTCGTCTACCTTCACCACACCGGGCGAGGCTTCGGCATCGACGCCGCCCTGCCCGCTCCGGGTGCGTTGCCGCGCATCCTTTACCACTCGCGCGAGCAGCTGGACGTGGATGTGGCGCGGCAGCGCCTCCTGCAGCACGAAAGCGGCATCGGCGCGCAAATTTTGATCGACCTGGGACTGAAAACTCTGCGCGTCCTCACCAACCACCCCAAAAAAGTAGTCGCGCTAGCCGGCTACGGCCTGACGATCGCCGAGCAGGTCCCTCTGCGAACCGCGTCGCAGAAAAAACGCACACACCAGGCTCTTTAGTAGCGCAGACTTCAGTCTGTGGGTTTCCATTCGTGTGCCCAGCCGGTTCGCGCAAGCCAAGATAAAGTGGAATTCCACAGTCTGAAGTCCGTGGCACAAAAAGCGTCATCTCGCAAAGTACATTAAGTTGCGTTGTTTATTTGCCAAGCCGCAAAGGCCTCTCCAGCCAGGTCACGTCCCAGTAACGCCCAAATTTCCTGCCATTCTCATGAAATATGCCGACCGGATTGAATCCGAATTTCCTGTGAAGCGCGCCGGAAGCTGGGTTCGGCATAGTGTACCCCGCGACGATCCTGTGAATGTCCTCGCCAGCCAACGCATCAAAAAGAGCGCTATAAAGGGCGCTCCCAGTCCCCTTGTGGACTGCGTCCGGCGCGCAGTAGATCGAGGTTTCAACGGTCGAGTCATAGGCCGCCTTGGGACGAAACCTGGTCGTGCCTGCATAGCCCAATATTCCCCCGTCGTTCTCGGCGACGAGCAGGCGATACCGCCCGCTGGAACCGAATTGCTCGAACCATGTGGCTCGGCGTTCGACTGTGTAGGGTTCAATGTCAAATGTGACCGGAGTGTGGATCACGTAGTGATTGTAAATTTCGGTCAGGCGCGGCAAATCAGCTTTGGTGGCTTGTCGAATTTGAAGCGCGCTCATCCCTGGTTCGCTTTCGTCGCCCGCGTCCTCGCTACTTCTTCGCAGGAGGGCTGCTTTTCTGCGCGGGAGACGCCGGTGGCGCGGTTACGGTGACGTATGGGCGCAGCGCGTCGAGCTTTTTTTGGCTGATGCCGCGCACGGCCAGCAAATCTTCGACCCGGTGAAAGCGGCCGCTCTTCTCCCGCAGGTCGATGATTCTTTGCGCTGTGACCGGCCCCACGCCGGGCAATTCCTGAAGTTCCTTCACGTTGGCGAGGTTGAGATCGATGGGCTTCGCGGGCGGATGCTTCTCGGCCAGCGCGGCTGCGCAAAGCGCGAGCAGCGCGAGACCCGAGATCAGAATTGCAATCGTCAAACGCCTTACGTTCATGTAGGCGGCCACCAGTAGCGCATGCTTCAGCCTGTGGGGGTTCGCCCTTTCAAGGACCAAAACCCACAGGCTGAAGCCTGCGCTACTCAAATCCTAAATCCGGTTTCCTTGCGCGTCATACACCTCGGGCGCGCCGAACTGCGCGGCTTGCGATTCAATCTGCGCGCGGTCGCCGACGATCACAATTTGCGCGTGGGCCGAATCGAAATATTTCCGGGCCGCATCGAGCACGTCCGCCGAAGTGAGCTTCAAAATGCGCTCGCGATAAGTCTCCAGATAATCCTCCGGCAGCCTTTCCAGTGTGGACGTGGCCAGCTGCCCGGCGAGGCCATCTTGCGTCGCAAGGCCCAGTGAGAAAACTCCGGTCAGGTAACTGCGCGCGTCGTCCAATTCTTCCTCGCCGACAGGCGTCGAGCGCATGCCATCGATCTCGTAAAAAATTTCGGTGAGCGTGGCGGCCACCACGTCGTTGCGGACCGCCGCTCCGATGCTGAAATATCCGTGCTGGCGCAGGGGATGCGCCCCGCTGCGCGGGCTGTAGGTGTAGCCTTTCTGTTCGCGGATATTCATCACCAGCCGTGAATTGAATGCGCCGCCGTAAATCGAATTCGCCAGCGTAAGACGCAGCCAGTCCGGGTGTTTGCGCGTGATGGCGCGGTTGCCGACCGAGATTTGCGTTTGCACCGATCCCGGCAGATGCACGAGGTACACGCGCCGCCCCGGCAGTTCGGGCAGCGGCGGATCGGGCGCCTCCTCCACGGGCCCGGACGACCAGGAGCCGAACGCTTTTTCAATTTGTGCCAGCATCGTCTGCGGCGAGAAATCTCCCACCATCACCAGCAGCGCGTTTCCCGGCCGGTAGTAATGCTGGTAGAACTCCTTGAGCTGTTCGACGCGGTAGCCCGCCACCTGCTCTTCGGTCGGCGAAATCGTGCCGTATGGGTGCGCGCCAAACAGAACGCGCCGCAGGCGCTCGCTCGCCAGAAAACCGGGCGTGGTGCGCTCGATGCGCAAGCCCTCGATGAGTTGACGCCGCTCGCGTTCGAATTCATCCGCGGGGAAGGAAGCCTGCTGGGCGAGTTCCGAAACGAGCCCCAATAGATCGTTCGAAAACTCCGTGAGGCCTGCGAACGAAATCACGCTGGTGTCCGCTCCAGCGCCCGAAGCAAGATCCGAACCCATCCTGCGCAAGTCTTCCTCGATCTCGCGGCTGGTGCGCCGGGTGGTGCCTGTGCGGGCCACTGTAGCGGTCATGTCAGCCAGGCCGGGCCCTTGCGCATTCGCCACGGCGTTGCCGCTTCGAAAGAAAAGCTCTCCCGTAAATTTCGGGATGGTGTGCGATTCCACAAGAACCACTTCGAGTCCGTTCGAAAGAGTCCTGTGCACGCGTGGCGGCCAGATCACCGGCCGGGCGGGAGTGAGCGGCGGAACCGCCAACGGCGATTCCGAACGAGGCGCGGAAGCCATCAGGCCGCCTCTTTCTTCGCCGGCTGGCGAATGGCGATCGAGCGGCTGTGGCGCGTCAGGAGTTTCTGAGCCACGGACTGCACGGCCTGCGGCGTGACTTCCATGAATCCGCCGAGAACGGTGTTCACTAATTTTGGATTGTCATCAAACAGGGAAAAACATGCAAGAAGATGCATCAGCCCGTATCGCGGGATGTAGGCCCCGTGCCCGCCCTCCAGATTGGAAAAATAATTCGACCGGAATTTCACCTTGATCGGTTCCAGTTCCTCGCCGGTGATTCCCTTTTCCTTCATGTCGTCGATGATTTGATCGTAGGCGGCAAGGGTCTGGTCCACGGAATACTCGGGCTTGTGCAGAATCCGCGTAACCATCAGCGTCGGACCGTTGTAGTCGAACAGGTCGCCGACGGGATAGTGGATGCCTCCCTCGGCGTCGACGGCAATCTGCTGTTCGAGCACCAGGCGGCGATAGACGCGCCCCGCGCGCCCCCCATGCAACGCCTGATCGAGCATGGCCGCGGCGTGCCACTCGGGTGTGAGCCGGCGAGGCGACTGGTAGCCGATAGCCACTCCGGGAAGCGTGCCGAATTTCTCCTCGACCACGCCGCGCCGCTCCTCGATTTGCGGCGGCTCGTCAATGTCAGCGGGCGAAGGCTGCGGCCCCGATGGGATGGAGGCAAAATGACGCTCGGCGAGCTGAATGGCTTCGTCGGTATCAACGTCGCCGAGGATCAGCAGGACGGCGTTCGAGGGAGCGTAATATGTTTTGAAGAATTTTTGGACGTCATCCAGTGTGGCAGCGTCCAGATCGTCGAAATCTCCGTAAAAGTTGTGGGCGTTTGACCAGTTGCGATAAGCAATCGGCGGAAGATCGAGCCAGGGGAAGCCGCCGTAAGGCTGGTTGAGAACATTGACGCGCACTTCCTCTTTCACGACATCGCGCTGGTTGCGCAAATTTTCATCGTCCACCTTGAGCGCGCGCATGCGATCGGCCTCGAGCCACAGGATGCGTTCGAGGGCATTCGAGGGCACCGACTCGTAATAATTGGTGACGTCATAATGCGTCGAGCCGTTCAGCACGCCCCCGGAAGAATTGACCAGCTTGATGTGCACCATTTTCCCGGCGTTGGCCGAGCCTTGAAACATCATGTGCTCGAACAGATGGGCGAAGCCGCTGCGGCCCCGCGGCTCGATGCGAAACCCGATATTGTAATACACGCCCACGGTAGCCACCGGCGCCGCGCGGTCCGGCGAAATGACCACGCGCAGGCCGTTCGGCAGCGTCGTGTTTTCGATTGGAATGTTCAGTTGTGTCAAGTAGCCCCCATGGATGCTGATCATTGACCGCTAAATCCGGCCGACCATTTACCTCATGTAGCGCCCGCCTTCAGGCGGGCATTCTGGAACCAAGAAGGTGCCCGCCTGAAGGCGGGCGCTACACGAGCATAAACCGAGTTATTTCTTTTTCGACGCCGCGGGCGCCCCGAAGATGCGGTCGAGCTGCTTCATCATGGCGCCGGGGTGCGCGGCGAGCACTTTGGCTTTCAAGCGCGAAAGGGTCTTGTAGACCTCCAGATATTCAGGTGCGAAATCCGCAAGGGCCTTGACGTGCCGCTCGACCGTCGAGAAATCGCCCCTCGCCAGGGGGCCGGTCCACGCCGCAAGTGGGCCGACGCGCTCAAAATTATCCAGCGTCTGCCGGGTCAACGGCAACAGCGCGCGCATCGCCTGGCGGCGTTTGAATCCCTGAGTCATCAGCAGGCGCGTGGCCGCTTCCATGAGCGCCAGAACATAAGCGCACGCAAACGATCCAGCCGCATGATACGCCGCCTTGTTTGCTCCCGACAAGCGCACAGCCACGCCGCCCATTTGGTGGGCCATTTTTCTGGCCATGCGCAACGCAGCCGGGCCGCCCTCGATGCCAAAAATACAATTGGCAAGGTCCGGAATATTCTGGTTGGAGAAAGTTTGCATGGGGTGCATCGATCCTGTCGCCGCGCCCAGATCGGCGAGCGGCTGAAGCACCCTGGAATCGAGGGCCCCGCTCGTGTGCAGCACGACTTTCCCGCTCCACTCGCTCCCGCCAAGCTGCGCGAGATTTTTCGCCACGCCTTCAATGGCGCTATCCGGCGTGGTGATCAGAACGACTCGCGAATTCAGGACCTGGTGTGTCGGTCCGCCAAGCGGCTGGCCAGCGCCGATCACACGCACGGCCGCGCGCGCCGTGGAGACGGACCGCCCGGTGACGGCGCCTACCTGCCATCCGAGTTCGTGCAGGCGGCGCCCCAGCGCGCGTCCCACGCGCCCGGCGCCGACGATGGATACAGTCTCCGACATCCGCTGTGTTAGCATTCTATGGGCAGCCAGGAATGAGCTGCGGACAATTTACCTTTGCACACATTCTTAATTGTACTATTTGGTTTAATCGCTTTCTTATGGATTGTTCAGGGTATCCGGGCGGGCTTCGGCATGGCCCGCCTGCCGTGGCTTTCCGACATTGCCCCGATGATCTCCCGGGACGCGCCATCAGTTTCCATCATTTTCGCCGCGCGCGACGAAGCCGAGAAACTACCCGCCGCGCTGGAAACGCTCCTGGCCCAGGATTACCCACGGTTTGAGATCGTTGCCGTGAATGACCGCTCCACGGATCAAACCTCCGCCATCCTACACGAATTTGAACGTTCCAGCCGCAATCTGATGGTCACGGATATTGCCGCCCTGCCGCCAGGCTGGCTGGGCAAGCCGCACGCGCTGGTGACTGGTTCCGAAAAATCGCGCGGCGACTGGTTGGTATTTACTGACGCAGACGTGCATTTCGCGCCGGACGTGCTGAGCCGCGCCGTCGCGCTCGCCGCCGAGCGCAGCTGGGATCATTTGACGCTTCTCACTTCGGTGGAAATGCGCGGCTTCTGGGAGACCGTCGCCATTTCTTATTTTGGTCTCGGGTTTGTTTTCGGTAATGAGCCCTGGCTGGCTTCCAACCCGCGCTCGGCGCGATACGTGGGAGTGGGAGCCTTCCAGATGGTGCGGCGCGCGGCCTACGAAAAATGCGGCGGGCACTCCCGCCTGCGCATGGACGTGATCGAAGACATGAAGCTCGGCAAGCTGATCAAGATGGCCGGCTTCCGGTCCGGCGTAGCCGTCGCGCAAGACATGGTTCACGTGCGCTGGCACAGCGGGGTGCGCAACGTGATTCGCGGCGTCACCAAAAACATGTTTGCAGCGGTCCACTACAATCCGCTCTTTGCAGTTGCCGCAATGCTGCTTTCCGTGACCATGAGCGTCCTGCCGTTTTTCGGGCTGGGATTCGCGTCGGGCTGGGCGCGCGTGTTTGCAGGAATCGCGGCGGGCGCCGCCGTTCTGATTCATGCGGGGATGATTTGGTCGACCTCCGCCTCCCCGCTCTACGGTTTCACGCATCCGCTCGGGGCGCTGCTGTTTTGCTGGATGATCGGCCGATCGGCCATTGCCACGCTCTGGCGAGGCGGCGTGGTCTGGCGCGACACTTTCTATCCGCTGGAGGAGTTGCGCAAAGGGATGGTTTGAAGTAGCGCGAGCTTCAGCTTGCGGGGGTTTGACCTGGCAAGGACCAAACCCCACAGGCTGAAGCCTGCGCTACTTGACAAACCTTCATGTAAATTTCAGGTTTGTTTGTTAATTTATCGGCGCTGAAGCCGTGTTCTTCCGACAAGTTTCGTATCTGGAGGTGAATTCCAATGACAGCTGCTTCTGCACGCCAACGCCGTGTTTGGCTGCTCATCATCGTAGTTCTGGTCGCCGGGAGCTTGAGCATCCCCGCAGTAAGAAACGCGGGATTGAAATCCCTGCGGTCGCTGCGCCTGCAAAAGGTGCAGGCGGTCAACGCGGATTTTTCGCCCTATGTTGACGCCAATGCGAATCCCACGCTGCACCAGATGGTTACGCAGATGATCTCCGATAAGGTCAAGGTCGAGGTAAACGAAGAGGACCATCCGGCCACCGATGTAGCCAGCGCTCGCCAAATGGCGGGATTTGACGTGCGTTTGCTTGGCGTGCGAAAGGACGCGCCGCAAATGGTTGTTGGCGGTGCGCACAAAATCGAGGTCGCCGTGGATCGCGCGCGCCTGCAGGCGATTGCCACAGAGGCGGGACATTCGGAACTGGTTTTGCCCCAGTCCATCGACGGCGCCACCGTCGCGGTGCAGGTCCCGCGTTCGGTTCAACTGCAGTATGGAACCTGCCCCGGCCCGGCCAACGCCAGCCAAGTCGTCGCGGACAATATCACCGGGCCGACGCCGACCACCACTCAATTCAGCGACTGTGTGCGCCTGCGTGAAGGTCCGGCTCCCATCGTCAACGTGCCCGGAGGCCTTGACGTCGGCGGGCTGGCGCAAATTGGGCTGGAGACCGCGGGGATGACGCCGAATCAGGCCAGTGATTTTCTCCACACCATCGACTGGAAGGCGACGCTGACGCTCTCAGTCCCCCGCTCTCTGCGCGCGTATCAAGTGGTGAAGGTGAATGGGACGGATGGCACTCTGCTCAGCATGGCTGGCAGGCGCGGCCCCGGTTACGCCCTCATCTGGACGAAAAATGGAATCGTTTATTCGCTGACCGGATTCGGAGATTCCAGCCAGGCAGTCGAATTGGCCGATTCACTGAAGTGAACAGGAGCTGACACTGTCCCAGCTGGATAACTACGCGATCCGAACACAAAATTTGCGCAAGGTTTTCGGGGACAAAGTCGCGGTGCGCGACTTGACCCTGACTGTGCGCCGGGGCGAGATATTTGGTTTCCTCGGCCCCAATGGAGCGGGCAAAAGCACATCAATCAAAATGCTTCTGGGCCTGGCCAAACCCACCAGCGGCGAGGCGTTTGTGCTGGATGCGCCGTCGGGCGATGTTGAAGTCCGCCGAAGAATCGGGTTCCTGCCGGAAAATTTCCGTTTTTACGAATGGCTCACGCCCGCCGAACTTCTGCACTTGCACGGGCGTCTCTGCGGGGTTCCCGCGAGCAAGCTCTCGCAGCGCATCCCCGCGCTAATCGATCTGGTGGGACTCACTCCTCACATCGATAAACGCCTGCAGAATTTCTCAAAGGGTATGCTCCAGCGCATCGGGCTGGCGCAGGCGCTCGTCCACGAGCCCGAGGTGATTTTTCTGGACGAACCGACGTCCGGGCTCGATCCTCTGGGGCGGCGAACGGTGCGGGATATTATTCGCGCCCAGCGCGACCGGGGAGCCACTGTATTTTTGAATTCGCACCTGCTCAGTGAAATTGAGATTACCTGCGACCAGGTCGTCTTCATCCGCGAAGGACAGGTGGTGACCAGCCGGGACATGCGCGCGCAACAGGAGGAAGCGGTGCGCGTCGAGGTGCGCGCACGAAAGCTTTCCCCGGAATGCGTCTCTGGACTTTCCCGCTGGAGCGACTCGGTGCAAGTTGACGAGGAGCGGCTCACGCTTACCACGCGATCACGCGAGCCTCTTCCCGATATTTTGCGTTTTCTCGTCGGGTCTGGCGCCGAAGTTTACCAGTTCACGCCGCAGCGGTTGTCTCTCGAGGAGCTGTTCATCAGCGTCATGGGCGAGGATCGAGGCTTTTAATGGGCGTGTGGATCATGGCGGGCATCACGTTTCGCGAAGCGGCGCGCAAGAAGATTTTGTGGACTGCGCTGCTCGCCGGCGCCGCGTTCCTTCTGGTGTTCGGAATCGGGTTGCATTTTCAGGTCGGCGATTTTCGCAACTCCGCCGTGCCGCCCTTTTTACGCTACCAGGTCATCAGCGCCATGCTGATGATTGGCCTTTATACGGTCGATCTTCTTGCAGTGGTCATGACCACGCTTACGTCGGTCGATACGATTTCGGGCGAAATCACCTCCGGAACAATTCACGCCATCGCCACCAAACCTCTTGCGCGCTGGCAAATCCTGGTCGGCAAATGGCTGGGCTTTGTGGCCATGGCTGCCGTTTACGTTGCGCTCATGTTCTGGGGCGCGATTGCCGAGGGATATTGGATCGGCGGAGTGATGGCGCAACATCCGGTGCGCGGCTCGCTCCTGGTCTTCCTGGAATGCATTGTCGCGTTGTCGGTCACGTTCATGTTCGGCACCTGGTTTTCGACGCTGACCAGCGGCGTCATCACGCTGGGCTTGCTTGGGGTCGCGTTTCTGGGCGGTTGGCTCGAACAGATGAGCGGGTTCACGGAGGGCTCGCGTCTGGCGATGGTCGGGATTATTTCCAGCCTGGTCATGCCGAGCGAGGCCATCTGGCGCCGCGCCGCATTTGAGATGGAGTCGCCGCTCTCCGGGTCGCTGCAATTCTCGCCTTTCGCGGATATTTCCATTCCCAGCATCGCGATGATTGTTTACGCGAGCGTGTATTTGCTCATCGCGCTGGCCATCGCTGTCTATCATTTTGGCGAACGCGACCTCTGAGGTCTTTGGGGGCGCATGCTTCAGCTTGCGGGGCTAGGGCTTGCGAGGACCAACCCCGCAAGCTGAAGCATGCGCCACTCAAGGCCTTTCCGCACAGAAAGCTCATTCGATCTATCAAACCGATGATCCGGGTCAAGATCGTCGAGTACGTATGAAAAAGGCGGGCTAAGATGCAGCCGTCGGATCAACCGGAGCGGGTTCGGATGCGGCGGAGAAGAAGCCGGAGAGGTCGCGCTGTTTCAGGGTGCGGATGCGGTCGCGCAAGGCGGCGGCGCGCTCGAACTCGAATTTTTTGGCGGCTTCGCGCATTTGGACTTCGAGCTGCGCGAGAACTTCACCGAGTTTTGTTTCGCTGGTGATGTCCGCATCGGCGAAATCCTCGGCGGGCACGGTGACGTAGTCGGCTTCGACGATCGCGGCCAGCTTCATGTCCACGGACTTGGTGATGGACATCGGCGTGATGCCGTTGGCGTCGTTGTACGCGACTTGTTTCGCGCGGCGGCGATTGGTTTCCTCGATGGCCTGGGCCATCGAGCCGGTCATGCGGTCGGCGTAAAGAATCGCGCGGCCTTCGATGTGCCGCGCGCAGCGGCCCATGGTCTGGATGAGCGCGGTCGCGCTGCGCAGGTAGCCTTCCTTGTCGGCGTCGAGAATCGCGACGAGCGACACTTCCGGCAGGTCGAGCCCTTCGCGCAACAGGTTGATGCCAATTAAAACGTCGAACTCCCCGCGGCGCAGGTCGCGCAGGATGCGCACGCGCTCGAGCGTATCGATTTCCGAGTGCATGTAACGGCAACGCACGCCCGTTTCCGTGAAATATTCGGCGAGGTCTTCGGCCATGCGCTTGGTGAGCGTGGTGACGAGGACGCGCTCGCTGCGCTCGGCGCGCACTCGAATCTCCTCGAGCAAATCGTCCACCTGGCCCTTCACCGGGCGCACCTCGATTTGCGGATCCACCAGGCCCGTCGGGCGAATCACCTGCTCGACCACCACGCCCGCCGAACGCGTCAGCTCGTACGGCCCGGGCGTCGCCGAAACGTACAGCACCTGCCCGGTGCGGTGCTCGAATTCCTCGAAATTCAGCGGGCGGTTGTCCAGCGCCGAGGGCATGCGGAAACCGTAGTTCACGAGAGTCTGCTTGCGCGAGCGGTCGCCGTGATACATGGCGTGAAGCTGCGGGACGGTCTGGTGCGATTCGTCGATGAACAGCAAATAATCCTGCGGAAAATAATCCAGAAGCGTGGGCGGAGCTTCTCCGGGCAGGCGGCCAGACATGTGCCGCGAATAATTTTCGATGCCGTGGCAGTAGCCGATGGTGCGCATCATCTCGATGTCAAACATGGTGCGCTGCCACACGCGCTGCGCCTCCGCGTACTTGCCCTGCTTCTCCAGTTCCGGCTTCCACCAGTCGAGTTCCTCGAGGATGGTCTTGATCGCGCGTTCCCTCTGCGCCGCGGGCATCACGTAGTGCGACTTCGGATAGACCGTGAGCCTCGACAAATCGTTCTGTCCGGAACGAACTTCTCCGGTGAGAGGATCGATCTGGCGGATGGCGTCAACCTGCGCGCCCCACAGTTCCACAGCGTAGGCGTTGTCTTCGTACGGCGGATAAATTTCCAGCCGATCGCCGCGCACGCGGAACGTGCCGCGCCGCAAATCCTCCGCGCGCTGGTACTGCATGTCCACGAGTTTTCGGAGGAGCGCTTCGCGCGCGGTGCTCTGCCCCTTCTCAATCATGAGCAGCATGCCGTAATACGCTTCCGGAGAACCGATGCCGTAGATGCAAGATACGGAGGCGACCACGATCACGTCGCGGCGCTCGAAGAGCGAACGCGTCGCGCTCATGCGCAGCTTGTCCAGCTCATCGTTGATCGTGGATTCCTTTTCGATGTAAGTGTCCGAAGCCGGGATGTAGGCTTCCGGCTGGTAGAAATCGTAGTAGCTGACGAAATATTCGACCGCGTTCTGAGGGAAAAAACTCTTGAATTCGCTGTAGAGTTGGGCGGCAAGCGTCTTGTTGTGCGCCAGCACCAGGGCCGGCCGGTTGGCCCGCTCGATTACCTTCGCCGCCGTAAAAGTTTTCCCCGAACCCGTAACGCCAAGCAGGACTTGATGCTTTTCGCCCGCCTCAATGCCGCGCGAAAGTTGCTCGATGGCCTCCGGCTGATCGCCGCGAGGTTCGTAATCGCTCATGAGTTTGAAGTTCATCGCCAATGAACAGCACGGCGCGCTCACCGGGCCGCGCAGAACCATTCATTATACCGCAGTCGGCAGGAGACTGCGGAAGGCACAAGTTGAGGAAAAACGTGCCGAGGGCGTGACGGTTATTCGCCTTGGGGCATCACCATCTCTACCGATCTACCGATTATTCTTGGTTATGCGATTGCGTTTCAGTCGCAATTTCCTCGCAACTTCCGAAGGATGCCGCCTCGGTGCGAACGGTTGAATCCATGTTCAACACTTCCACGGCGTATTTGTAACGCAGTGTTTCCCAATTGATGTTGAATCTGATTCGGATTGGCGTGCGTTCGTCCAGCATGCGCTGATCGCTGATCCAGGACTCCTCATCCCGCTCCAGGTACTCTTCCCCTTTCCAGGGAATTCCCTTGGCGTAACCCCTGACCATGAGGAAATCTTTATCCATGAGGTCTTGGGTTTCATCCGGCAACTTGTTGAGGGTACCGTCAGCAAGCATATGATCCCGGAGATCCTTGCTCTCCCTGAAGGTGAAGAAGCTGTCGATCTTTGGATCATCTTGAAAGCATGCATGGCCACCCGCCATGTAGTCTAATTCACCCGCGGCATGGAGCTCTTTGTAGTAGTCGCGGGCGGCTAGGCTTGCAGGATTCTGCGCCCGCAAGGGAACCAAGCATGAAAAGAGAACAGCGAACAGAGCACTATTAACCTTCGATTTAAGCATCGGCCCACCCTTCCACGCTTAAGTGTGAGGGGGGCACAGGGCCGGGTTAATGGTACTGTGTCGTTTTCTATACTCGGTCTGAAGTACAGGTGCGCGCCCAGCATGAAGTGAATGACGGGCTTGAGGCACACTGCGGGGCGCGTCCGCCAATCAAGTAAGGTTGCAAACGATTTGGTCGGAAATTTTTCCCACAATTATAAATCAGGGCGCCGACCAGAGCAGATCGCCCTTGTCACTGAACATTCGCAGGGACGCGGCACTTGAGGCAAGGTGTTGTCCCGTAGTTTTTGTAATAGTCTTTGACACCCCAAGCTGAATATTAAACCCTTGAGCGTCTGCAAGATTGAGAAAGGGCCCGTCATGCCCCCCATAGAGGACCGCAGGGAGATTTTTTTGTGAATCGCTGAAACTGAGATGATCGCCGACTAAAAGTACCGATTCTCGTTCGCGGTCCGAAATTGATATGCCATCTTTTCCCTTCGCCAAAATGTCCACGCCTGCATTGCCTTGGCCATCGTTGACGTGAAGTTCGCCGCCTTCTGCCCCATCCGTCATGTTCACGCCACCTTTCATGGGGTCCCCTGTGCCGGAAAGGGAGAGACGTGATTTTCCGGTTTCCGCCGAAAGTTGTATGCCTTGCTGTTTATTGCCTGCAGTTTGCCAGGAAGCGTAAGATCCATTCGCGTTGGCCGACAAAGTCAATGAGGGGGCTCCGGTAATGAGGCCGCCCAAGTTTAGATTGGCAGAGTGCTCCGCACCATTTGCGGCGAGCGAAATCAAATCCCGTTCTCCAGTTGCATCATAGAAAGTCAACATTGCCGCCGCGGGCGACTTCGTGGGCTTCAGTCCGAACCAGAGCCGCGCTCGCGTGTGGCCGCTGGCATCCTTCAAAACAAATGCATTCGCCTCCACGATTTTCGTTGCCGGCGATTGGGCCATCACCATGAAAGCCAGGGGAAAAATCAAGAGAGCAAGCGCGACCCTCTTCATAGTCCGGTTCTCACGTTCAACCTTTCCAATCCGTTCCAGTAGTGCTTCGTAGTCAGTGCCTTTGTCGGTCATGACGCCCCTCCCAAGAAAACTAATTTAATTGATTTTGGCTGGTTCAGGAATTGGATAAATCTTGATCTTAAACGGGCCGATAGTCCTAATTGCATGATTGCTTGGAGGATTATGCGGTCAGCACCGGGCTTTGGCAATCCAACCTGGCCGCACCACTTGAAATTCGCGCAACGAGCCACATTCCGAAAACCTGTGCGAGCACAATGGCTCGCGACTGCCGGGCCAAGCTTCGAAAGCGGGCTCGTTTAAAAATCACAGAATCAGTAGGTTGAGTTCACTCGGCTGAATCCCTGGAGGCCTCGTTCGCGGATCAATCGACCGTTCCAGGGCCGTTCGACGGGGGGCGGAGCCTTGGTGAAAGTCACACCCATTTTCGGCATAAAAAGCAGAGAGGATAGATGGTGCTGCATACAAGAGCTTCGGTAGGATTGTCGCATCCTTAGTACAGGATTTCCGGTATTCACACGCGCACCGCTTTATGAATAATTTATGTCGGCTTGTTTACCACGAACACGGTACGGCATTCGCCGCATCGAATGATTCTTCAAGGATGGTCCCCCTATGCGACATGAATACGAAGTATTCGAAAAATTTCAGGATGGCTCGACGCTTTGGCGAGCGTGTGTCTCCGGACGGTACGAGGCGCAGCGAAAAATGCACGAGTTAGCGGAGCGCTCAGAGAACGAATTTTTCTTGATTGACATTCAGGCAGGACGGCATGCGCCGTTGATTCTTCCGCGGGCCAATCTCCGGCCGCTGGTCAAAACTGCGGCAATGCGTTAAGGTCGTGTCTATCGGGGACGCTGGCGTCTGCATTGGATCCCGTAATCAAGCTAAGGCAGATCGAAACTAGATCGAGGGCAGCCTAAAACACATGAAGTCGAACTCACTGAACTTGATCGCAGGACATGAAATCTTGAGTCCTGACGCGACCAAGTTGCTTGAACTTTTGCCGCTGGCCGCGTATGCCGTCCGCGCGCCTGATGGTGTGATTATCTGGTTCAATTCCCGCGCGGCGGATCTCTGGGGCCGTGCTCCCATGATTGGCGACACCGATGAACGTTTTTGCGGTGCGCACAGGCTTCATCATGCCGATGGCTCTTACATGGCGCATAGCGATACCCCGGTGGCACTCGCATTAAGCACGGGCGTCTCGGTGCACGACGAAGAGGTCATCATCGAAAGGCCGGATGGAAGCCGCATTTCGGTTTCGGTGCACATTGATCCGATTCGAAACCAGAAAGGCGCGATTGTTGGCGTCGTGAATTTCTTTCAGGACATCACGGAACGAAAGAGAACGGAACGAGCGAACGGTTTATTGGCGGCCATCGTAGACACCTCGGACGATGCGATCGTCAGCAAGAGCCTCGAGGGCGTGATTACAAGTTGGAACCACGGCGCGGAACGAATATTCGGTTACTCGGCGGAGGAAGCCGTAGGACAGCACATTACCCTGATCATTCCGCACGATCGGAGAAAGGAAGAAACATACATCCTTGAGCGGCTGCGGCGCGGGGAGCGGGTCGAGCATTTCGAAACCGTGCGGGTCACCAAAGAGGGCAAGCTGGTTGATATTTCCGTCGCAATTTCAGTGGTGAAGGATGTCAACGGCCGAGTCATTGGCGCTTCGAAAGTCGCGCGGGATATCACGGAACGAAAGAGGGCTGAGCGAGCACTGGCGGAACGCGGGCTGCTGCTGGACTTGAGCCATGATGCGATCATGGTTCGAGATTGCGCTGACCGTGTTACGTATTGGAACATAGGCGCTTCCGAGCTGTACGGCTATAGCCGCGAAGAGGCAATTGGTCGTGTGACCCATGAACTGTTGCAAACCGAATTCCCCGAGCCGCTGCTACGGATTACCGAAAAACTTCATGACGATAATCGCTGGACCGGTGAACTGATTCACAGACACAAAGATGGCCGTCAAGTGATCGTTGTCAGCCGTTGGGCGCTCGGCCGGGATGACTTCGGTAATCCGAAGTCTGTTCTGGAGACGAACACCGAAATCACGCAACAGAGGCAGAGCGAAAAAGCGCTGCGCGAAAGTGAGGAACGTCTCCGCACTCTCGCCGAAAGCCTCGAAACGATGGTGAGCGATCGGACGCAACAACTGGAACAGCGAAATGCGGAGATTCTGGAGCAGGGGGAACAGCTTCGGGAACTGTCGACTCGTTTAGTTCAGATCCAGGACGAAGAAGGGCGACGAATCGCGCGCGACCTGCACGATAGCGCCGGTCAAATCGTAACAGCAATAAGCCTGAACCTTGCCTGCATGGCTCAACGCGCAGGAAAGTACGCGGAAATCGCCGACGGAATAAAGCAAAGCCAGGAAATGATTCACCAGTTAAGCAACGAGATACGCACTGTCTCTTATTTATTGCATCCTCCGTTGTTGGATGAGGCGGGGTTAACAGGCGCAATTCGTTGGTATGCACAAGGATTGACGGAACGCAGCGGGCTGAAAATCCGCCTGGATATCCCTGGTGATTTCGGAAGACTGCCGGATGATGTGGAAGTGACGATATTCCGTATCGTACAGGAATGTTTGACCAACATTCACCGCCATTCAGGCGCCACAATGGCAACGATCGGGTTGTCGCGCAACTTCGAGAACGTTTTCCTGGAAATCAAGGACGATGGGACGGGAATTCCCGGCAAAAAACTGTCCGAGATCCGAACTCGGCGATCCGGTGTAGGCATTACGGGAATGCGTGAACGCGTCTCCCATTTACGAGGGACTTTCGATATTCAATCGAATGGCAGCGGGACAATCATCTCGGTTACCGTTCCGGTGGCAATGCAAGCCGCCCCCACGGCAGAAATGGCGGAAAGAGCCAAGGCTGGCGACTAGTGCTTTCCCGGCTCGAGCGTTTCGGTGAATTCCCATCGTAGACGAAAATGAAATCGTGCGACCCCTTGTAACCGCACTCCCTTATTCCCGATATTGGTGAAGATTTCCCTGGCGAATTAGAATTGATATTCGCCTGCTTATCCCTTGCCGATTGATCAGCCCGCTTGAGGAATTGGTCTCGCAAGTTTGCGGGGGACAGTGGAAAGTCCTTTGAGGTTCTGAGTTTGTAAGTCTGTGTCCCCTCGAGCAGTCGAGCCAAGTCTTGATCGACGGGAACATCGGAATGTGGCCGGGGAGCATCTCTTCAATAAACTATTTCCCCTGCGAATCGTCCGCAACGAGCGCAACCTGCGAGCGCGACGAGATCGTCCCGGCATAGCGCATGGAAGTGTTGCGGTTGGAAGTAAGCGTCACATCCATTTGTTCCGTTCCGGATTGCGTGACGCTCACGACCATGCCCGAGGCGAGCGAGACGTACAGCAAACTTTGCGCCGAACCGCTCCACTTTCCCGCCGAGGTCACTCCATTCTTGCGGAAATCCGGCGGTGTCGGATCGTGAATCGATTTGGAGCGGACCAGATTTAAATTTGCGAGGATTACGGCGCAATCCGTTGCCAGCTGAGAATTCGCGGCGGAATCCGCGGCCCCGGATGTGGCCGGGACATCGGGATTCGGCGGGTGGCAGGACTCGTTGCGAAGATACTCCGAGTCGGTGCGCCAGACGAATCCGGCGATGGGCAAGGAATCGGCGGGCTGTTCCGAGGACCATGTTTGCCCAACCGAGACGCCACCGGGCGGCGCGCCCACACTGGCGCTGAGTTGCGCAATCCATTCCCGCGCGGATTGCGACGCTTTTTCGGAGTCCACAATTCCCTCGAGGCCTGCGACATATTTCACTTTCCCACCGGCATCGAGCGTGAACTCGACCACCTTGCCTTCCAGTTTGTGGTATTGCTCGATGGTCGCGTCGGCTGCGGGATCGAACGTATCGCTGCGCACGCTGGCGGCGGATTTCTCATACGTGGTCCGCAGGCGGATCCCTCCCGGCGTGCCCGCATCGGTGGGGAGAACTTCCATGCGCACCGTCGCATTCCAATCG
>Ga0210396_10001477_pt1 | contig 25341 bp, 27 predicted proteins | sample IncBWH17OmetaG_FD_155466 | JGI IMG/M metagenome (GOLD analysis project Ga0210396, IMG submission 155466) | Forest soil microbial communities from Barre Woods Harvard Forest LTER site, Petersham, Massachusetts, United States - Inc-BW-H-17-O ... | reverse complement strand
GCAGGCGCTGAGGACGACGGCGGACAACGTGGCGACAACGACATTGGTGTGCTTGGACATAAACCGCAGCCTAGTGCGGTCACCGGGCTGTGCAGGATCGCCCGCCTCCTCAGCGCACCGTTCCGGCGCGCATCGTCACCGGGCTGTGCTCGATCGCCCGCCTCCTCAGCCCACCGTTCCGGCGCGCATCGTCACCGGGCTGTGCTCGATCGCCCGCCTCCTCAGCCCACCGTTCCGGCGCGCATCGTCACCGGGCTGTGCTCGATCGCCCGCCTCCTCAGCCCGCCGTTCCGGCGCGCATCGTCACCGGGCTGTGCTCGATCGCCCGCCTCCTCAGCCCACCGTTCCGGCGCGCATCGTCACCGGGCTGTGCTCGATCGCCCGCCTCCTCAGCCCGCCGTTCCGGCGCGCATCGTCACCGGGCTAGGTGGTTTCGATGCGTTCCAGGCGTCCCTCGGTGAATGAGGCGATCTGGTCGACGATGACGCGGAGCCGCTCGCCATCGTCGGCCGCGGTGTTGAACGCCGGCACGAACACCGGGTCGAGTGTTGTGGGCGCGCCGGCCAGCAGCCGGTGCGCCACGCGATGGATGCGTTCGCGCTGCGAGCGCTGACGCTCCTGATGACGCGGATCGGACATGATGAACTGCAACGCCAGGGTCTTGAGCAGCGCAACCTCGGCCCGCACCACTTCGGGGACCTGCAAGTCGGTTTGGTAGCGGGCGAGTTGCCCGGAGCCGGCCGCCGCCCGCGTGGCCGCGATCGCCGCGGAGACGAACCGGCCCACCAGCTCGCTGGTCAGCTGCTTGAGCGCGACCGAGGCCGCCAGCGTGGCGTCGTACTTACCGACCCCGGCGACTACCGGTAACCCGGACAGCCGGTGCGCGGCAGCAACGAGATCGTCGGCGCGCACCCGGGCGAAGTCGCGCTCCCCCACTTTGGCCAGCGCGGCGGCCTCGTCGTCATCGGCGAGCACCCGCAAGTCGATCCGGCCGGCGACGACGCCGTCCTCCACGTCATGCACCGAATAGGCGACGTCGTCGGCCCAGTCCATCACTTGGGCTTCCAGGCACGCCCGGTCTGCCGGCGCTTTTTCACGTACCCACGCGGCGGCGTCGCTGTCGAAGTCGTAGAAGCCGAACTTGCGTCGATCTTGACCCCGTGTCCAGGGATATTTGGTGACGGCATCCAACCCCGCCCGGGTCAGGTTCAGCCCCACGCTATGCCCTTGCGGATCAAGGACTTTGGGCTCCAGGCTGGTCAGGATCCGGAAGTTCTGCGCATTACCCTCAAAGCCGCCGTGCGCCGCCGCGAACTCATCGAGCGCCTGCTCGCCGTTGTGCCCGTACGGCGGGTGCCCGATGTCGTGGGCCAATCCGGCCATGTCGACAAGGTCGGGGTCGCAGCCCAGCCCGATCGCCATCCCGCGCCCGATCTGGGCGACCTCCAGCGAATGGGTCAGTCGCGTGCGCGGAGTGTCGCTGTCCCGCGGCCCGACGACCTGTGTCTTGTCAGCAAGGCGGCGCAGCGCGGCGCTGTGCAGGACCCTGGCGCGATCTCGCGCGAAGTCGCTGCGGTGCTGACCTTCGGTTCCCGGCAAGCCCGCGGCCTTCGGCGCTTCGGGAACCACCCGCTCGCGGTCGAAATCGTCATAGGGGTCTTGCTGACTCATCGACGCACAGTCTGCCAGCCCGACCCGGAAGCGGATTAGATTGACGGGCATGAGGACAGTCCGTTCGCTCGCCCTGTTGATGGCGACGCTGATCATCGCACTATCGGTGGCGCCGTCCGCCGCTGCGCAGCCGCCGTTCCGGCTGTCCACCTACGTCACCGATGACGCCGGGGTGTTGAACGGCTCGGGCCGCGCCGCGATCCAGTCGGCCACCGGCAAGCTCTACGCCGACCGCCACGTGCAGCTGTGGGTGGTTTTCGTCGACGACTTCTCCGGGCAGCCGGCCGTGAGCTGGGCGCAGAACACGCGCACGGCCAGCGACTTGGGCGACTTCGACGCGTTGCTCGCCGTCGCCACCGTTGACCATTCCTACGCGTTCCTGGTGCCCAACCGGGTGCAGACGATCAGCTCGGGTCAGGTCGACGATCTGCGACGTAACCAGATCGAACCGGCGCTGCGCCGCGGCGACTGGAGCGGTGCGGTCGTCGCGGCCGCCAACGGCCTCGACCGGGGACAGCCGCCGACGAACTCGGCACCGCTGCTGATCGGGTTGGGCGTGATCCTTGTCGCGGTGCTCGTTTTGTACGTGGCGGTGCGTTACCGGCGGCGTCGACGGCGCGCGGCCGAGCTGGCCGCCGCCCGCCGGGTCGACGCCACCGACCCCGACGCACTGGCGGCGCTGTCGCTGGGTGCGCTCGACGACCTGTCGCGATGGAAAGTCGTCGACGTCGACAACGCGGTTCGCACCAGCACAAACGAGCTGGCGCTGGCGTTTGAGGAATTCGGCGAGCAGCGAACCCAGCCCTTCACCCGTGCGGTCGACAGCGCCAAAGCCGCTCTGGCACAGGCGTTCACCGTGCGCCAACAACTCGACGACGCGATACCCGAGACGCGCGCGCAACGGCGTGAGCTATTGACACAGGTGATCGTCTCGGCGGCGCGGGCCGATCGTGAGCTGGAATCACAGCGGGATGCCTTCGAAAAAATGCGCGACCTTGTGGTCAACGCGCCGGCGCGGCTCGACGGCCTGACTCAACAGATGGTCGAGCTGACGGCGCGCATCAGCCCGGCCGAACAGCGAATGACCGAGTTACGCAACGAATTCGACCCCGCTGCGCTGACTTCGGTCGCCACCAACGTCACGACCGCCAAGGATCGGCTGGCATTCGCCGACCAAAACCTCAGCCGCGCGCGTGATCTGGCCGCTAAGCCGGTCAGCGGCGAACAAAGCCCACTGGTCGACGCCGTGCAAGCTGCCGAATCGGCGCTGGGACAAGCCCAGGCGTTACTCGATGCGGTGGACAGCGCCGCCAATAACATTCACCACGCGGTCGCCACCCTGCCGTCGCTGATCGCCGACATTCAGACCGGTATCGGGCACGCCGACACGCAACTGCAGGGCGCGCTGAAAACCAAAACGGCGCACATCCGCGAATTGGCCAGTGCCCGGGACGCGGCGAACAGAGCCCTCGACGCCGCCCGCGCGAATGGTTCGGCCGATCCACTCGGCGCGTTCACCCAATTGACCAAGGCCGACGCCGATTTGAACCGGCTGCTGGCCACCGTCGCCGAGGAGCAGGCGACCGCCGAGCGACTCAACCGTGCTTTCGAGCAAGCTTCGTTTACGGCGCAGTCGCGAATCCACGCCGTCTCCGATTACATCGACACCCGTCGCGGCAGCATCGGACCCGAGGCGCGGACCCGTCTCGCCGAGGCGAGCCGGCAACTGCAAGCCGCGCAAGACAAGCGCGAGGTCGACATCAGCGAAGCGATCAGCCGTGCTAATGCCGCAGCGACACTGGCCGATCAGGCTCAGTCACTGGCCGACGACGATGTCCGATCCGCTCAGCTCGCCTATACCGGACGCTACGGCGGCGGCAACAACATGGGCGCGATGATGGGCGGGATCATCATCGGCGACATGCTGGGCGGCGGTGGTTTCGGCGGCGGTGGTTTCGGCGGCGGCTGGGGCCCGACGTCGTTCGGCGGTTCGTCGGGCTCGGACGGCGGATTCATGGGCGGCGGCGGCCGGTTCTGAGGGAGCCCGACATGGGAAAGGCGCGGCAGCTCACCACGCCCTAGTGTGCTGCCGCGCCAAGTCTGAATCGCCGGCCAGATCGTCCGGGTAGCTAGATGATATTGGTCATGCGGGCAATAGTCGATAACGTTTGCGAAAATTCTTTTTCACATTTCTCGCCGCAACTTCTAACAGGCCCGCAGCTGCCGTCCCAGATATTCGACCACCGCACCGATGGCCACCCGCTCCTGTGTCATCGCGTCACGTTCCCGGATGGTCACGGCGTGGTCCTCGAGCGAGTCGAAATCCACCGTCACGCAATAGGGGGTGCCGATCTCGTCCTGGCGCCGGTAACGCCGACCGATCGCGCCGGCGTCGTCGAAGTCGACGTTCCAGTATTTGCGCAATTCGGCGGCCAGATCGCGGGCCTTGGGGCTGAGATCGGCGTGCCGCGACAGCGGCAGCACGGCGACTTTGACCGGCGCCAGCCGCGGGTCAAGCCGCAACACAGTCCGTTTGTCCACGCCGCCCTTGGCGTTTGGCGCCTCGTCCTCGTGGTAGGCGTCGACCAAGAACGCCATGAATGAGCGCGTCAGACCGGCCGCCGGCTCGATCACGTAGGGCACATACCGGGTGTCGTTGACCTGATCATAGAAGGACAGGTCTACGCCGGAATGCTTTGTGTGCGTGGATAAGTCGAAGTCAGTCCGGTTGGCGACCCCCTCGAGTTCACCCCACGGGTTGCCGGAGAAGCCGAACTTGTACTCGATGTCGACTGTGCGGTCGGAGTAATGCGACAGCTTTTCCTTCGGGTGCTCGAACAGTCGCAGGTTCTCCCGGTCGATGCCGAGGTCGACGTACCACTGCAACCGGGTGTCGATCCAATACTGGTGCCACTCCCGGGCGGTCGCGGGCTCGACGAAGAACTCCATCTCCATCTGCTCGAACTCGCGGGTGCGGAAGATGAAGTTGCCCGGGGTGATCTCGTTACGGAAGCTCTTGCCGATCTGGCCGATACCGAACGGCGGCTTGCGCCGCGCGGTCGTCACCACGTTGGCGAAGTTGACGAAAATCCCCTGCGCGGTCTCCGGCCGCAGATAGTGCAAGCCCTCCTCGGTCTCGATCGGACCGAGATAGGTCTTGAGCATCATGTTGAACTCGCGCGGCTCGGTCCACTGCCCCTTGGTGCCGCAGTCCGGGCAGGCGATCTCGGTCATCGGCACCGAATCGGGATCGGCGATCCCCTTTTTGGCCGCGACGGCCTCCTGCATGTGGTCCTGGCGATGCCGGTGGTGACAGTTCAGGCACTCGACCAGTGGGTCGTGGAACACCTCGACGTGCCCGGAGGCGACCCACACCTCTCGCGGCAGGATGATCGACGAGTCCAGGCCGACTACGTCGTCGCGGCCGGTGACGACTGCGCGCCACCACTGCCGCTTGATGTTCTCCTTGAGCTCCACCCCCAACGGCCCGTAGTCCCAGGCCGATTTGGTGCCGCCGTAGATCTCGCCGGCGGGATAAACCAGGCCGCGCCGCTTGGCGAGGTTGACGACGGTGTCGATGACGGACTCCACGAGGTGATGACTCCTGTCTTTCGCTGCGGGGACGATCGCGCCGGCAGCGAGCCGGTGCGCGCCGGTGAGCATCCGTCATCGTAACGATCGACTCCGGGCTCTTTGACATGCGTGATCGTGCATGTGACAGTGGAGGCAACTGGTAATGGTTTCCGATAGCCCAGCCCGAAAGTGACGGTCATGTCCCCCGCAGCATCAACCGAGAGCCACGGCGACATCGAATCCGGTGTGGGTGAACGCCATGAGCACGACGTTTCTGACTTCAGTGAGCTGCCGGCGCCACCGCCGCGGGAGATTCTGGAGGCCGCCGGTGAGCTGCTGCGGGCGCTGGCCGCGCCGGTGCGGATCGCCATTGTGCTGCAGCTACGCGAGTCTCAGCGCTGCGTCCACGAACTGGTCGACGCGCTGGGCGTGCCGCAGCCGCTGGTCAGCCAGCACCTCAAGATCCTCAAGGCGGCGGGCGTGGTCACCGGCGAGCGATCGGGCCGCGAAGTGCTCTACACGCTGGTCGATCACCACTTGGCGCACATCGTGATCGACGCCGTCGCGCACGCCGGCGAGGACAAGCCATGACCGCTCGCGCCGGCGAGCGGTCGACCCGGCAGCGGGCGGCGATCGCCTCGCTACTGGACACGCTCGACGACTTCCGGTCGGCGCAGGAACTCCACGACGAGCTGCGGCGGCGCGGCGAGAACATCGGCCTGACCACCGTCTACCGGACGCTGCAATCCATGTCCGCCGCGGGCTTGCTCGACACGCTGCGCACCGACACCGGTGAATCGGTCTACCGGCGCTGCTCGGAACACCATCACCACCACCTGGTGTGCCGCAGCTGCGGGTCGACGGTCGAGGTGGGCGACCACGAGGTCGAGGCGTGGGCAGCCGAAGTGGCGGCCCGACACGGCTTCTCCGATGTCAGCCACACCATCGAGATCTACGGCACCTGCTCGGACTGCCGCGGCCGGGGTTAACCCGTCAACGCGTGGCGGATTTCGGCGCCCTTTTCGAGGACCATCAGGATCAGCGTGCGCAGCGCGTCGTCGGTCAGGCCGCTGCCCGGAAAGTTGTAGCGCAGCATCACGTCTCCCGTTTTGGTGGAGTTCCGTTTGGCGCTCGGTTCGGCCGCCTTCTCCACCAGCGCCACCGTTCCCAGCAGGGTACTGTGCGCCTGCTCGGTCACACTGTCGCGAATCTTCTTGGTCAGCAGCAGATCCCACGCCAAGATCTGGGTCAGTGACACCAGGTCGAGGTCCTCGGTGATGGTCACAACCCGCAACGACGCGATGGTGCCGTCGTGCCGCACCGTCAGCGCGCCGTCGGATTCCTCCTCGAGGGGTAACACCTCGGAAAGCACCGTTAACAAGCGCTCCTGCAACGAAGGCATCAGGCCGTCCCGAATCGTCGATTTCGTGATGCATATTCTTCGCAGGCTGCCCACAGATCGCGGCGGTCATAGTCGGGCCAGAGTGTGTCCTGGAAGATGTATTCGGCGTAGGCCGCTTGCCACAGCATGAAATTGCTGGTCCGCTGCTCACCCGAGGTTCGCAGTAGCAGATCCACGTCGGGAATGTCGGGACGGTGCAGGTGACGGGCAACGGTCGCCTCGTCGACCCGCTCCGGGTTCAGCCTGCCCGCCGCGGCTTCGCGCGCGATATCCCTTGCCGCCTCGGCGATTTCGGTGCGGCCACCGTAGTTGACGCAGTAGTTCACCGTGATGACGTCGTTGTGCATTGTCATCTCCTCTGCGATCGCCAACTCGCTGATGACGCTGCGCCACAGGCGTGGCCGCGAGCCCACCCAGCGTATCTTCACGCCCATCTCGTTCAGGTTTACCCGCCGCCGTCGCACCACGTCGCGGTTGAACCCCATCAGGAAACGGACTTCTTCGGCTGACCGCTTCCAATTTTCCGTGGAAAACGCATAGAGACTGAGCCATTTGATGCCGATTTCGATTGCGCCACAGACGATGTCGATGACGACGGCCTCACCCATCTTGTGGCCTTCGACGCGGGTCAGTCCACGCTGGGTGGCCCAGCGGCCGTTCCCGTCCATCACGATCGCAACGTGGTTGGGCAGCTGGGCCACGGGGATCCGCGGGGCGGCCGCCTTGGAAACGTGTTGTGGGGGCCGGCGCGGACCGCCGCCGGGTGACGGCGGGAGCGCGGGAAAGACCACCGGCCAGGTGGATTTGTCCGGGAATGTCGGATAGTCGTCCGGGGCCGGCGGCAGCTGCGGGAAGTCGGTTGCTTGCCGCTTACGCTCAGCCTTCCGCTCTGAGCGGCTCACCCGGCTCGTCCCCATGGGCCACATCCTGCCTGACCAGGGCTATGCGGCGGTCGGCGAGGCTCTCACAGACGCTGAACGCCGAGTCGACCCGGCCTGTCCGCTCGATCAGCGGCAACGTTCGCAGCTGCCGCTCCAAATGCCATTGCAGGTGGGCGGCCACCAATCCGCTGACGTGGTTGCGGGCCGAGGGCGGTGCGGTTTCCGCGGCCTCCCAATCACCGTCGTGCAGCGCCGACATCAGATCCAACACACCCAGCGGCGGTGTCGTCGCACCGGCGGGGCGGCAGTACCCGCATACGCTGCCGCCCGCGGCGATGTGAAATGCCCGATGCGGGCCCGGGGTGCCGCAGCGGGCGCATTCGGTCAGCGCCGGGGCCCACCCGGCGATGCTCATGGCGCGCAGCAGATAAGCATCCAGCACCAGCTCTCGGGGTCGACGACCGTCGGCCACCGCCCGCAGCGCACCGACGGTGAGTCGGTGCAATGCCGGGGCCGGTGCCCGTTCCTCGCCGGCGAGGCGCTCGGCGGTCTCCAGCATCGCGCACGCGCAGGTGTATCGGCCGTAGTCGCTGACGATGTCGGTGGTGAACGCGTCAAGCGAGACGACCTGCGTGACGATGTCGAGGTTGCGGCCCGGATGCAACTGCACGTCGATGTGCGCGAACGGCTCCAGTCGCGCGCCGAACTTGCTGCGGGTGCGGCGCACGCCCTTGGCCACCGCGCGGACCAGTCCATGGTCACGGGTGAGCATGGTGACGATCCGGTCGGCTTCGCCGAGCTTGTGCTGGCGCAGCACCACCGCACGGTCCCGGTACAGCCGCATGGATACCAGTTTGTCACCGCTCTGCGACGGTGCCTTATGCACGCGCCGATAATGTCGATACCGATGAGTAAGTCGCCCACATCCCGCTTCCCCACCCTGACCGACCAGCTCTACCAGCTGGCCAGCGGTGAGGTGACGTCCGCCGAGCTGGTCCGCCGCTCGCTGCACGCCATCGACCTGAGCCAATCAACGCTCAACGCCTTCCGCGTGGTGCTCACCGAGACGGCCCTGGCCGATGCTGCCGCGGCCGACATGCGGCGTGCCAACGGTGACCTGTCGCCGCTGCTGGGTGTCCCGATCGCGATCAAAGACGACGTCGACGTCGCCGGAGTACCAACCGCCTTCGGCACGTCCGGGCACGTTCAGCCCGCCACCCAGGATGCCGAAGTTGTGCGCCGGCTCAAGGCGGCCGGGGCGGTGATCGTCGGCAAGACCAACGCATGCGAATTGGGCCAATGGCCGTTCACCAGCGGACCCGGATTCGGCCACACCCGCAACCCGTGGTCGCGCAAACACACCCCGGGAGGGTCGTCGGGCGGCAGCGCAGCCGCGGTGGCCGCCGGCCTGGTCACCGCCGCGATCGGGTCCGACGGCGCGGGCAGCGTGCGCATCCCGGCGGCTTGGACTCATTTGGTGGGCATCAAACCGCAACGTGGCCGCATCTCGACGTGGCCACTGCGGGAGGCGTTCAACGGCATCACGGTCAACGGCGTGCTGGCCCGTACCGTCGCCGATGCGGCGCTGGTGCTCGATGCGGCGTCCGGCAACGTCGAGGGCGATCTGCACAAACCGCGGCCGGTGACGGTGTCCGAGCACGTGGGCATCGCGCCGGGGCCGTTACGGATCGCGCTGTCAACTGGGTTTCCCTTCACCGCGTTTCCGGCCCGCTTGCATCCGGAGATCCGGTCGGCGCTGGAGTCGGTGGGCGATCAACTGCGACTGCTCGGCCACAGCGTGGTTGCGGGCAATCCCGATTACGGGCTGCGGCTGTCGTGGAACTTCCTGTCGCGTAGCACTTCCGGGCTGCTCGAGTGGGCCGAACGGTTAGGCGACGGCGTGGATTTGGATGCACGCACGCTGTCGAATATGCGGATGGGGCGGTTCCTTTCGCAGTCGATCCTGCGTTCCGCCCGGGCGCACGAAGCCGCCGATCAGCACCGGGTGGGCTCGATCTTCCGCATCGTGGACGTCGTGGTCGCACCGACGACCGCGCAGCCGCCCCCGCTGGCGCACACATTCGACAGGTTGGGCGGATTGGGCACCGACCGCGCGATGATCGCCGCCTGCCCGGTGACCTGGCCGTGGAATGTGTTGGGATGGCCGTCAATCAACGTTCCGGCCGGCTTCACCTCCGAAGGCTTGCCGATCGGTGTGCAGCTGATGGGTCCAGCCAACAGCGAGCCGCTGCTGATCTCCCTGGCCGCCGAATTGGAAGCACTCGGCGGCTGGGCGGCGAAGCAGCCGGAGGTGTGGTGGAACACCGGCACTGGCACCCCGCCGGTCTCCAGTGTCGGCACCGAGGTCGATCGATAAACAGCGCCGCGAGATAGCTCAAAAGCCGAGCCGGCCAAGTTGTTTAGGGTCGCGCTGCCAATTCTTGGCCACCTTGACGCGCAGGTCGAGAAAGACCTTGGTGCCCAGCAGCTTCTCGATCTGGCCGCGGGCCGCGGTACCAACTTCGCGCAGTCGGGCGCCGCCTTTGCCGATCACGATGCCCTTCTGGCTGTCGCGCTCGACGTAGAGAATGGCGTGCACGTCGATCAGGTCGTCACGCCCCTCGCGCGGATTGACCTCGTCGATAACCACCGCCAGCGAATGCGGCAGCTCGTCGTGCACGCCCTCCAGGGCGGCTTCCCGGATGAATTCGGCCATCAGAACCTCTTCGGGCTCATCGGTCAGCTCACCGTCGGGGTAGTACGCGGGCCCGGGCGGCAGCGCGGCGACCAGCACGTCGATCAGCACCTCGATCTGCTCGCCGGTGACCGCCGAGACGGGCACGATCTCGGCGGAGTCACCGACCAGCTCGCTCGCCGCCACGAGCTGCGCGGCGACTTTGTCCCTGGCCACCTTGTCGATTTTGGTCACGACGACGACCAAAGTCGTTGTGGGCGCGACGGAACGGATCTGCTCGACAATCCAGCGGTCCCCTGGACCGATCGCTTCGTCGGCGGGTATGCACAGACCGATGGCGTCGACTTCTGCGTAGGTGTCGCGGACCAAGTCGTTGAGCCGCTTACCCAACAGGGTCCGCGGGCGATGCAGCCCGGGGGTGTCGACCAGGATGATCTGGAAGTCCTCCCGGTGCACGATGCCGCGAATCGTGTGCCGGGTGGTCTGCGGGCGGCTCGAGGTGATCGCTACCTTCGAGCCGACCAGCGCGTTGGTCAGCGTCGACTTCCCGGTATTCGGCCGCCCGACGAAACAGACGAAACCTGAGCGGAATTCGGTCACTGCAGCACGTTGCCTGCGCCGTCGGTGATGATGACTGCCGCCGTCGCCGATATCTCGCGGACCGCCGCGATGCCGGCGTCGTCGGCGGAGCCGGCCACCAGCACGGCGGCCTCCAGCCCGGCGGCTCCGCTGGACACCGCCCCGGCCACCGCCGTTTGCAGCGCTGTCAGCTGGAGCGCCGACAAATCCACCGGTGCTCCCGCATAGGTCCGGCCATCGACGTCGCGCACCGCTGCGCCGGTGCCGGCCTCAGCGCGTGCCATCGCCGAGCGGGCCAGCACCACGAGCTTCGCGTGCTCGGCGTCGAGCGGCTCAGCCGTCATGGTTTGCCTCCTGCCCGTCGGGGTCGGCGGGAATCATGCGCGCCGCTCCTCCTCATCGCTTCGCTCTGCATCGTCGCCGGCGGGAATCATGCGCGCCGCTCCTCCTCATCGCTTCGCTCTGCATCGTCGCCGGCGGGAATCATGCGCGCCGCTCCTCCTCATCGCTTCGCTCTGCATCGTCGCCGGCGCGGCTCAGCAACACGGTGCCGATCCGGACCCGTCCGCGATGATCCGGCCCGCCCTCGGCATGCAACCGCAGCCCATGCGATACCACTTCCGCTCCGGGCAGTGGGACCCGGCCCAGCTCCAGGGCCAGCAAGCCACCGACCGTGTCGACGTCGAGGTGCTCATCGAACTCCACGCCGAACAGTTCGCCAACGTCTTCGATCGGCAGCCGGGCCGATACCCGAAACCGGTTGTCGCCCAGGTCTTCTACCGGCGCCACCTCGGCTGCGTCGTACTCGTCGGCGATTTCACCGACGATCTCTTCCAACACATCCTCGATCGTCACCAGCCCGGCTATCGCGCCATACTCGTCGACCAGCAGTGCCATGTGGTTGCGGGTCCGCTGCATTTCGCGCAGCAGCGCATCCAGGGGCTTGGAGTCCGGCACGAACACCGCCGGGCGCATGACCTGCGCGACGAATGTGTCCCGGCTACCGGTCGAGTAATACCTATGCTGCACAATGTCTTTCAAATACACAACACCGACAATGTCGTCGACGTTCTCGCCGATCACCGGAATGCGGGAATGCCCACTGCGCACCGCCAGCGAGATCGCGTGGTTGGCCGGTTCGTCGCTTTCGATCCAGATCATCTCGGTGCGCGGCACCATCACCTCGCGGGCGGGTGTGTCGCCGAGTTCGAAGACCGACTGGATCATTCGGCGTTCGTCGGCGGCGACCACGCCGCGCTGCTGCGCCAGGTCGACCACTTCGCGCAGCTCGATCTCGGACGCGAACGGTCCGTTACGGAAGCCCCGACCCGGCGTCAGCATGTTCCCCAGTACCACCAGCAGTCGGCTGATCGGGGCCAGCAGGACCGAAATCACTTGCAGCGGTAGAGCTGCCACCAACGAGATCGAGTAAGCGTTCTGGCGGCCGAGGGTGCGTGGACCGACACCGATAACGACGAAGCTGGTCACCACCATGGTCGCGGCGGCGGCGAACAGCCCCCAATCGCGGCTGAGGTGGCGATAGAAGTACGCCGCCAGCAGCACGGTGGCGCTGATCTCGCAGATGATCCGCAGCAGCACCACCAGGTTGATGTAGCGGGGCCGGTCGGTCATCACCTTGGCCAGCCGCACCGCGCCCGGCCGCTGGTCGCGTACCAGTTCGGCGACCCGCGCCATTGACACGGTGCTGAGTGCGGCATCGATCGCCGCGAACAAGCCGCCCAGACCGATCAGCACGATCGCGCCGAGCAGCGGCGCGGACCCTTTCAATTGTCGAAATACCTTGAGATCGTCGGACACTCCCTCGTGTGTTTTACCTGCATGTTTGCGGGCAATGTCGAAGATATCACATGAGCACAGCGTTCTATGTCAAAATATTCGCATGCCCGAAAGTTTGCCAGACCTCGTAGCGCTGCTCCCCTCATGGCAGTTGGCGCTGAAGGCCGAGCGCAAGTCGCCTGGCACCCTCCGGACATACACCGACGGTGTCACAAAGTTCTTCCGCTGGTGCGACAACACCGGCAGGAAGCCTGAGTTGACCCGAGCAGTGGTCCAGGCGTTCCTGGCCGACCTGCTCGATGAGGGCATGGAGGGAAACACGGCCCGCTCCCGCGATCTCGCGCTGAAACGCTACGCAGCCTGGTTAGTTGATGAAGGCGAACTGAGCGTCAACCCGCTTATTGGCCTGAAGCCGCCGAAGGCCGACAGCAAGGTTGTCAACGCCCTCACTGACGACGAGCTTAAGCGACTCATCAAGGCATGCCAGGGGAAATCACTACAGGACCGCCGCGACGAGGCCATCGTGCGCCTGATGGCTGAAACCGGCTTGCGGGCCGGCGAAGTTCTGGCCCTCCAAGTCTCCGATGTCAATGTTCATGACGGCCTCGTGACCGTCGTCCGCGGCAAGGGCGGCAAAGGCCGTGTGGCACCGTTCGGCTCCCAAACCGCCCAGGCTATTGACCGCTACCTGCGCACGCGCCGCAGTCACCGCCTAGCCGACACCGGCGCTCTGTGGGTTGGCGGCGGCGGTAAGAGCTTCGGCTATCACGGACTCCACGCGGTCCTGAAGGATCGCGCCAAAGCTGCTGGCATTGACGGATTTCACCTGCATCTGCTCCGGCACACCGCCGCAACCCGCTGGCTGCGCGCAGGCGGCTCAGAGGGTGGACTGATGGCCGTCGCCGGATGGTCTACTAGGTCGATGATCGAGAGATACACCGGCGCCAGCGCGGCCGAGCGCGCCGCCACCGAGGCCCGCGGGCTGGGATTGGGTGAGCTGTGAGCGATACCGACGTGAGCGTCGGCCGCTGGCCCGGCGCCCGCGACGATTACCGGATTACCGTCACCGCGACCCAGCGCCGCGACCGTGGCCGGAAAACGTTGGAACTGCGCACGTTTGAACGGGATGCCACGACGGGAGCATGGAGCGCTGACCCCGGCTATCGGCGCATCATGGACAGGGCCGACGACCCGCAAACGGGCGCGGTCGACGCGATGGCGCATACCTACTCGCGCCGTGGTGCGCGGCTGTCACGCAACCGCAATGCGTGGCCGCTGGATACCGGCTTTGATCTGCCCATCGGTATCGGGTCGGTGATTTTCGATGCGCTGCGCGGCGCCGGGCGGCACACTGTCGACATAAAAGACGTGAAAGATGTTGTCTCGCAACTTGGTTCGTACATCACACAGCTAGGCACACTGACCGCCGAGCAACGGCGACACGCCGAGCACCCAGCACCGCGGTGGAGGACCACTCCGGCTGGCATCTGTCGGCTTCCGTTAGCCGTGCCGGGGAGGTGGGGATGGCGGCTGCATCAGATTGACCGGTGCTCCGGCTGAGGAATTCGATTCGTGCAGCACGATCCTGGTCGGTTTCGTACCGGGCGGCACGTCGAATACCAACTTGATAGGCACCTCCTGGCCTGGGTCGATGGCATTGACGACGTTTCCGAATAGGGAAGGGACCATAAAGTTCGCCCAATACTGGCGCCGCGTGCTGTCCTCCAACTGCTGAGCGGACCACTGGAACAGCACTGGCTCTACGCCGACGTTCTTGGCTGTTAGCGCCACGATCACATACTCGCCTTGGGCCCGCTTGTCGCGGAAAGTCCTGGACCTGTTGAATTGGGTGACGGTGAAATCGAACGTACCGTCACGGACTTCCTGTCCAATCGCCCCTGGGGGCACGGCGGTGTTGATCTGACTGGAGTCACATGCTCCGACCAGCGTTCCGGCTGCGCACAACACGAGCAGGGCTGCGAGTCTTCGCAAATCTATCTGGACTCGCACGCGATGCCGTCGTTGTCGCGGTCCAGATGTGGCGCGTACGCAGGATCTCCCCTTGGAATATCGTGTCTGCCGTCGGCGCGGGCCTGGGAGCAATTCTTGTACGGAGGGTCGGCGACTGCGACCGGCGCAGCGGCCGCACCTGCGACGATCGCACCAAAAGCCACCGCGGCGACGAAGCCGCTTAACTTGCCCTGCATATGCCTATTCCCCTGCGTGTCAAATGGATTGGATGTTCAGGTGCCCCGTGGCCGACTCGGAGCCACGAGAGCGTAGCTGATTTGCACCCATGATCAATGCAGATTAGGTGCAGCAGGGCGGAGTTTCAGGGCTGATTCAAATCAATCCCCTTGGGGTTGGTCATTGCTCATGGCCTGACATCATGCCGATGATTAGCGGGTCGCCGGTGGTGTTTTCTTGCCCTACGTCTCCTAGGCGATAGAACAGTCGCAGCCGGTCGTTTGCCAGGTCTCTGGCTATCGCCGTGCCGCGGCATTTTTGCCAAATTCTGGGACGCGGTGACCTTCTCGCTGGTAATCAACAGAACAGGAAGTAACTGCAGGTTCGCTGATGGATGGGTAGGGCAAGACCATGGGCGTCACACGAAGGATCGCCGCAGCTGCCATCCTCGCCTATTTACCTGCCGGATTCGCGCCTCCCGCCTCAGCAGCACCAAATGATCAATCGAACGCGAAGCAAATGAGCGGCCACTATGTCGAGACCTCAACCGCGGCGGGCACAAGTACTACTCAGACCAACGATTGGTACGTCACTCCCTGCGGTGACGGATGCGCGTCAGTAGCTGGCACACCGGGTGGACAGCCTTGGGGGCAAGCGAAGTTGGCTAACGGACAATGGACAATGGAAGCCACTGCCAGTGCCGGGTGTACCGACGGTTCGCGTGTTGACGACGCCCTCAGCAGCCACTACACGTGGGACCCAAATTCCCTCGCGGGCACATCTCAAAACACCTACACCAAGGCCGCGTGCGGCTTTTCCGCGGGCACCACAACCACCAGCAACATCCAATTCAAAGCTGCCGAGGCTGCCCACTAAAGTCGCCAGTTCACCACCCCTGCGCCGAGGAACCCCTCGGCGAGCGGTAAGTGGTGCTGGTTGACCTGCGGGAATATGACAGTCCTAGCGACACTAACGCCAGGGCGCTGGCCGCGGCGGTGCGGGCGCTCTGTTGGGCGTGAGGCGAGTTAGCTGACTCAAAGATATTTCGACCTACAGCGCACCCGGTTGACCTCGTTTAGCAGGTCAGCGCACAGCGCAAGCTCCGCTCAATTGTCGAAATACCTTGATTTGTCCAGCAACCGCTGGTCTCTCTCGGTCTGACGTTCGTTGTGGTAGGTCACGACTTGGTCGGCGACCCACTCTTCGAGCAGGCTGCGCTGCAGAGCGAACATCTCTTTTTCTTCGTCCGCCTCGGCGTGGTCGTAGCCGAGCAGGTGCAGCACACCGTGGATGGTCAGCAGCGCCAACTCGTGGCCCAGCGAATGACCGGCGGCCGCGGCCTGGTCGGCGGCGAATTCGGGGCACAGCACGATGTCGCCGAGCATCGCCGGCCCCGGCTCCGGGGCGTCGGGGCGGCCGCCTGGCTCGAGCTCGTCCATCGGAAAGCTCATCACGTCGGTCGGGCCCGGCAAATCCATCCAACGCATGTGCAGGTCAGCCATCGCCGCGGTGTCCAGCAACACCATCGACAGCTCGGCGGCCGGGTTGACGTCCAGCCGGGCGATAACGAACCGTGCGACGCTGATCAATTCGGATTCGGAGACGTCGATTCCCGATTCGTTGGCGACCTCGATGCTCACGGCGCGATCACCGACGGCTGCGGGCACTCGACGCCCGCCGCGTCGCCCGGTTCATGCTCAGACCCGGTTCCTCGTGTCTCGCATAGGCATCCACGATCTCCGAGACCAGCCGATGCCGGACCACGTCGACACTGGTCAACTCCGCGACGTGGATGTCGTCGATGCCCTCGAGGATGTCGACCGCGGCCCGCAGCCCCGACCTGTTGCCGCCCGGCAGGTCGATCTGCGTAACATCGCCGGTGACAACAACTTTCGAACCGAATCCCAGTCGGGTGAGGAACATCTTCATCTGTTCGGCGGTGGTGTTCTGTGCCTCGTCGAGAATGATGAACGCGTCATTCAACGTTCTCCCACGCATGTATGCCAGCGGCGCGACCTCGATGATTCCGGACGCCATCAACTTCGGGATCAGCTCGGGATCCATCATGTCGTGCAGCGCGTCGTAAAGCGGACGCAGGTACGGGTCGATCTTCTCGCTCAGCGTGCCGGGCAGAAAGCCAAGTCGCTCACCGGCTTCCACCGCCGGCCGGGTCAGGATGATGCGGGTGACCTGTTTGCGCTGTAGCGCGTTTACCGCCTTGGCCATCGCCAGGTAGGTCTTGCCCGTCCCGGCCGGACCGATCCCGAACACGATGGTGTGGGCGTCGATGGCGTCGACATAGCGCTTCTGGTTCAGCGTCTTGGGCCGAATCGTCTTGCCGCGACGCGACAAAACATCCAGGCTCAATACCTCGGCCGGCGACTCGTTGCCGCTGCCGATCAGCATGGCCACACTGTGGCGCACCACCTCGGGCGTCAACGGCTGGCCACCGGCCACGATCGCGACGAGTTCGCCGATCACCCGCTCGGCGAGCGCCACGTCGGCGGGCTCACCAGAGAGGGTCACCGCGTTGCCACGGACATGCAGATCTGCGGGCAGGATCCGTTCGAGGGCGCGCAGGTTTTCGTCAGCGGAACCGAGCAGGCCCACGATGAGATCGGGCGGAACGTCGATGCTGCTGCGGACCTGAGATGTCGACGAACCAGCAGCGTTAGTCTCGCGGGGCGTCACGTGGTTTCTTATGCCTGCTTTCTGCGGTTTGTTCAGCGGGTTAGCGCCTTGAGTCTACCGCCGCCCGGTTATCCGACCCAATAATTCGCCGCTGCGCGAGCATCAGTCGGCCGGGTCCCATCGCGGTGTCAGCACGCCCAACGCCCCCAGGGCGACCGCGGCCGCGGTCGATGTGCGCAGCACCGTCGGGCCCAGTCGGACCGCCACGGCACCGGCACCGGTCATCGCGGCAAGCTCGTCAGCAGCGACGCCGCCCTCGGGACCCACCACCAGCATCACCGACTTCGCTTGCGCCAGGCTGAGATCCGTCAGTCGACCGACAGCCGATTCATGTAGCGCCAGCACCGCGCCTCCCGACGCCACCACCTCGCCGATCCGCTGGACCAGCGCCGCGGTGGACAGCACGCCGTCGACCGACGGGATATGTGCGCGACGGGATTGCTGCGCCGCGGCGCGCGCGACCGCGCGCCAGCGCCGCAGGCCTTTATCGGCGCGGGCACCGTCCCACCGGGCCACACAGTGCGCGGCCTGCCATGCCACCAACGCATCAGCGCCGGCCTCGGTGGCCAACTCGATCGCCAGCTCGGAGCGCTCGGCCTTCGGCAGCGCCTGCACGACGGTCACCGGAGGTGCGACAAGTGGCACCTGCCAGCGGTCCAGCACTCGGGCCTGTAGCCCGTCGCGGCCGGCCTGTTCGACCACGCAGCGGGCCAGGCCCCCGGTGCCGTCGCCGAGAACGAGTTCCTCGCCGCGCCGAATGCGCCGCACGGTCGCGGCGTGGAAACCTTCGTCACCCTCGACGACAGCCAGCTCACCGGTGTCGGGCAGCACGTCGATGTAGAACAGGCCGGGCAATTAGCGCCCGGTAAAGGTCTCACGCAGCCGGCTGAACAATCCACCGGTGGCGGCGGCATGCGTCGACCGGACTTCAGCTATGTCCCGGTCGCGACGGCTTTTGAGCTCGCGCAGCAGTTCGGTGTCGCGGTGATCGAGTCGATCCGGCACGACCACTTCGACGTGCACATGCAGGTCGCCGCGGGCACCGGAGCGCAGGTGCGGCATCCCGTGGCCGCGCCGGGTCGTCACCGAGCCAGGCTGGGTCCCCGCGGGGATGGTGATCTCGGTCAGACCGTCGAGGATCGCGTCCACGGTCACCGTGGTGCCCAGCGCCGCGTCGACCATCGGCACCGAGATCGTGCAGTGCAAATCGTCGCCGTCCCGCACGAAGATGTCGTGCGGCTGCTCGTGGACCTCGACGTAGAGGTCGCCCGCCGGTCCTCCCCCGGGCCCGACCTCGCCTTGAGCTGCGAGCCGCACCCGCATGCCGTTGCCGACGCCGGCGGGGATCTTCACGGTGATCTCCCGCCGGGCCCGCACCCGTCCGTCGCCGCCGCAGTGGTAGCACGGGTCGAGGATGACTTCGCCGACGCCGCGGCAGGTCGGGCATGGCCGGGCTGTCATCACCTGTCCGAGCAGGGAGCGCTGTACGGTCTGCACCTCCCCACGACCACCACAGGTGTCGCAGGTCACCGGCGCCGAATTGCCGTTGGTGCCGCGGCCCTGACACCGGTCGCATAGCACCGCGGTGTCGACAGTGACCTGTTTACTGACGCCGGTCGCGCATTCGGTGAGGTCCAGTCGCATCCGCAGCAGCGAGTCGGAACCGGGACGGACCCGTCCGGTCGGGCCGCGCGAGGTCGAGCCGCCACCGAAGAACGCCTCGAACACATCGCCCAGACCACCGAAGCCACCGAATCCGTTTGCAGCCGATGCGGCGTTCGCCAGCGGGTCGCCGCCCATGTCGACGATGCGTCGCTTGTCCGGGTCGGACAGCACCTCGTAGGCGACGCTGATCTCCTTGAATTTGGTCTGGGCGACCTCGTCTGGGTTGATATCGGGGTGCAGCTCACGCGCCAGCTTGCGATAGGCGCGTTTGATCTCCGCATCGCTCGCGTTCTGGCTCACACCGAGCAGACCGTAATAGTCGCGTGCCACGCCTGACCTTTCTTAGGCTCTTAGGCCTTGTGAGACCGCAACACCCGCGGCCATCCATAAATTCTGCATCGAGCGCGCGTTCATCGCGCACCCAGCACTTCGCCGATGTACAGAGCAACCGCTGCGACGCTGGCGATAGTTCCCGGGTAGTCCATTCGGGTGGGCCCGAGCACACCCATGCCGCCGTAGACGGTGTCGGTGGTGCCGTAGGTGGTGGATACGACCGATGTGCCCACCATCTGCTCGGCCTCGGTTTCGTGCCCGATGCGCACCGTCACTTTACCGGCTTGTTGCTGGGCGGCCAGCAGCCGCAGCACCACCACCTGCTCCTCGAGTGCTTCCAGGATCGACCGCAACGAACCGCCGAAGTCGGCGGTATTGCGGGTCAGGTTGGCCGTGCCGCCCAACAGCAGCCGCTCCTCGGTGTGCTCGACCAGGGACTCCAGCAGCACCGTCGCCGAGCGGCCAACGGCGTCGCTGAGGCTCTTGGACTGCCCGCCGCGGCCGTGGAAGTCCCCGGCGAGGTCTGCGACCGCGATCGAGGCCGCCGCGAGCTTCTTGCCTTCCAACGCTTGGCCGAGCATCTCGCGCAGCTGGGACAGCTGGTGGTCGTCGATAACATCACCGAGTTCGACGATGCGTTGGTCAACCCGGCCGGAGTCGGTGATAACGACCATCAGCAACCGGGCCGGGGTCAGCGCGATCACTTCCAGGTGCCGCACGGTCGACGTCGCCAACGTCGGGTACTGCACGATGGCCACCTGGCGGGTCAGCTGCGCCAACAAGCGCACCGCACGTCGCAGCACGTCGTCGAGGTCGACACCGGACTCCAGAAAACCTTGGATGGCGCGCCGCTCAGCCACCGACAGCGGCTTGACGTCGTCGAGCCGGTCGACGAATTCGCGGTAGCCCTTTTCCGTCGGCACCCGTCCGGAGCTGGTGTGCGGCTGGGCGATGTAACCCTCGGCTTCCAGCACCGCCATATCGTTGCGGACCGTGGCGGACGAGACGCCGAGGTTGTGGCGCTCCACCAGCGACTTCGAGCCGATCGGCTCCTTGGTGGCGACGAAGTCGGCGACGATCGCGCGCAGCACCTCAAAGCGACGGTCGTCGGCACTTGCCATTCGGATCCACCTTTCCAACTTGGCCCAGTTTACGGTGATCAGCAGCCGGTATCGCTTTCAGCACCCGCAGCCAACAGCCGGTTCGGGACCGCTAGCCTTGCCACATGGCCACGTCGAGGCGCTGCGACGCGCCCGAGGCAATCTGCGGATGATCTTCAAGGGCGTGCGAGAGGGCAAGCCATACCCCGAGCACGGCCTGTCCTACCGGGACTGGTCGCAGATCCCGCCGTGCCAGATCCGACTCGACGAAATGGTCACCACCACCACGGTGCTGGCGCTGGATCGCCTGCTGTCGGAGGACTCCACCTTCTACGGCGATCTCTTCCCCCACGCCGTGAAGTGGAAGGGCACCGTCTATCTCGAGGACGGGTTGCACCGCGCAGTGCGTGCGGCCCTGCGAAATCGCACCGTGCTGCATGCGCGGCTACTCGACTTGGATGCGGTCGCTCCGCAGGTCTAGCGGCGATCGCAAGCGCGGCGAAGCCGGGCGCAGCGGGTCGCCGCGCGAGAACGACGCGCGGTCACGTTCTTGCGCTGGTCGGTGTCGAGATAGGTAAAGCGCAAGACTTCGAGGAGGACCCCATGCCACGAATCAGCGGAGTGTCCGATCGCGACGCCAAACTCGGCACCAAGATCGCCTTCTTTTTCACCCGGCGCCACTTCAAGCAGATGACCGGTGGGGAAACCGCGGCGATGCTCGAGCCGCTGCGGATGTATGCCTATGTTCCCAAGCTACTCAGCGCAATCGGCCGTCTCGAGCTGGCGGAATCTAAGATCGACATCCTCAGCCCCCGCCATCGCGCGCTCGCCGAATTGAAATCGGCGACGACGGTGAGCTGTGAGTACTGCATCGACCTCGGTTCGCAGATCGCGCGCAGCTGGGGCCTTACCGACGAGGAATTGCTGGCGTTGTCCGATTATCAGAACGCGACCTGCTTCTCCGACGTCGACAAGCTCATCCTCGAATACGCCACGGCGATCACCCGCACACCGGTCGAGGTGAGCGACGAGCTATTCGAGGCATTGCGAGCACATTTCGACAATGCTCAACTGGTCGCGCTGACCCACATCATCACGCTCGGAAATCTCCGGGGCCGCTTCAACCTCGCATTGGACATCGGGTCGTCGGGTTTCAGCGACGGCAGGGTGTGCGCACTGCCCGACGTCGGCCGACGGTGACCTCCAACGCGGACCTGGCGGCACGCTTTCAGGCGGCCCGGCCGCATCTGGGCGCGCTGGCCTACCGCATGTTGGGTTCGGTCGACGACGCCGAGGATGCCGTGCAAGAGGCCTGGCTCCGGCTGACCGGTGGCAACCAGCAGGGTGCCGGGGAGATCGCCAACCTCGACGCCTGGCTGACCACTGTGGTGGCCCGGATCTGCCTGAACACCTTGCGCACCCGCCGCGCACGACCCCGCGAAGAACTCGTCGCGCGGGTGCCGGACCCGATCGTCGATGCGGTCGGCGACCCCGATCCCGAGCACCAGGCGATGCTGGCCGACGCGGTGGGGTTGGCGTTGTTCGTCGTGCTGGACACCTTGCCGCCGCCGGAGCGGCTGGCGTTCGTGCTCCACGACGTCTTCGCCGTGCCGTTCGACCAGATAGCGCCGATCGTCGAGCGATCACCGGAGGCCACCCGCAAGCTGGCCAGCCGGGCGCGGCGCCGCATCCAGGACGCCGCGCCCCACCCGGACAGCGACATGGCGGCCCAGCACGCCGTCGTCGACGCATTCTTCGCCGCCGGACGAGCCGGTGACTTCGACCGGCTGGTCGCAGTGCTAGACCCCGACGTGTCGTTGCGCGGCGACTTCGGCCCCGGCCCGGTCGGACTGCGCTCGGTGCACGGCGCCGCCGCGGTCGCCGGCCTGGCCCGGGGCTACGCGGCGCCGGAACGCGAGGTCCGGTCCGCCGCTGTCAACGGCGCGGCCGGCGCGGTGATCTTCGTCGCGGGCGAGCCGACCGCCGTCATGGGCTTCGTCGTCCGCGGTGGGCGTATCGCCACGATCGACGTGCTGGCAGATCCCGAACGGATCGCGCGGATCGACTTGCGCGCAGTTACCGCCTAGCCCGTCGCTGCCTGCACCAGCGCCTGCGCGGACTGGGGCGAGATCGCCCAGCCACCTTGATTGACGAACGTGAGATTCTGCGTGACAGGCGTCGGGAACTTCGGACCCGAGATGGCCACGTCGGCGCTGGCCGTATTGGGACCGGCGGCATGGATGTTCGTCACGTCGAACGACTCCGGAAAATTCCCGGCCCGGAACGCGTCTCGCAGCTTGTGGTCGGCGTCGCGCCCCTCGTCGTCATTGATGCCGCCTGCGACCAGACCGGTCTTGCTGTGGTACGACACGCCAGGGTTGGTGAGGTTGGTGCAGAGGCTGGACAAGTCGCCGGCAGTCGGCAGATCTGGCGCCGGCGGCGGGTCCTGCGCAAACGGCACGCCCAATGCGACGGGCTGCACCTGCAAGGCGGTGGCGCTGCCGGAGGCAAACGACGTCAGGCCGGCGGCCGCGACTCCAATTGCGGCGACGGCTGCCGCCCCGGTGGCGAGCATCTTCACGGTCATGGCTGTCCCTTCGATTCGGACTTCAACATCGGCGTGTCGTATCACTGGTTGTCTCAACATACCCCCTGGACCCGCGGCCGAACCGCAACGTCTAGCCGGCATGGATTCGCCACTCGGCGGCGTCCTGCTGCTGTCGCCAGAATTCGTCGAAACGTCCTCCCGCGCTGAGCAACTCATCGACCGAACCGTCCTCGACCACCTGACCGTTGTCAAGAAAAAGAACCCGGTCGGCGTGGCGGATGCTGGCCAACCGATGGGCGACGATCACCCGGGTGCGCGATTGCGGATCGGCAGTGAGCGCATCGACAACGGCGGCCTCGTTCTCGGTGTCCAGCGCGCTGGTCGCTTCGTCAACCAGCAGGATCGGCGCGGGTTTGAGCAAGGCGCGAGCGATGCTGACCCGTTGTCGTTCACCACCCGACAGCGCGGAACCGGCTTCGCCGACGATCGATTCGGCGCCGTCGGGCAGCCTGCCGGTGAGCTCGTCGACCCGCGCCAACGCCACAGCCCGGGTGAACTGATCGTCGTCGGCGCCGGGGTCTCCAGCGAACACGTTCTCGCGGATCGTCCCGTGGAACAGATAGGGGTGTTGGAACACCACGCTGCTTGCGGCGCGTCGAGTTTCGGCATCGAGCGTCGCCGCGTCGAGGCCGTCGACCAGGACACGTCCGCGGGTCGGCTGGTGCAAGCCGGCGATCAGCGCCAAGATGGTGCTCTTGCCGGAGCCGGACGGCCCGACAATCGCGGTCGTAGTTCCCGGCTGCAGCGCGAAACTCACGCGAAAGAGCACCGGCGCGGTTGCGCCGCCGTAGCTGAACGCGACGTCTTCGAATTCGATACGTGGTGCCGTCGCGTGGCCACGCAGCGTCTCGGTGCCGGCATCCATGACCGGCGCAATGAGCACGGCACGAATGCGGTCGAGTGTGGCGCGCGTGCTCTCCAGAGCCGGCGCCAATTCGCTGATGGTGGTGAAAGGTTCGAGATAGCGGGCGATTACGACGATCAGCGCGATGGCCGCAGGCACGCTCAGCCGGTCCGTCACCGTCAGCGCGGTGGTCGCCCCGGCAAGCAGGATGAGCGCCAGCTGGCTGGCAATGCTGAACGAGAGCTGGCCCGGAATCTGCATGCCCAGCAGCCGCATCGTCGCGCCGTGCTGCTTGGCTAGTGCGTCGCCGACCAGGCTTCGGGCCGGCTCGACGCGCCGCGCGGCCCGCAATGCCTGCTGCGTGCGGGCGAATTCGATAATGCGCTCGGTCAGCGCGGTGTTGGCTTCACCGGCCGCGGCATCGGCGCGGCGCGCGAGCCGGACCGACGCCCACAACGCCCCCAACAGCAGTGGCACGCCACCCATCGCGGCGACGCCGAGCTGCCAGGAGACCGGCAATAGGGCCAGCGCGATAGCGGCCGGCAACAGGACCGCGGTGACCAGCGGCGTCAACAGGTTGACCACCAGGCCGACGAGTTCGGGTCCCGTTGCGGCGATCGCCTGTCGCGCCGTCGCGGTGTGGTCGGCGCTGAACCAATCCAGCCGGACGTCGGGAAGCCGGTCTGCCACGTCGTGCTGGGTGTGATCGAGCACGGCGAAGCCCAAGGTGAAACCGATCCGTGCGATCGCGGTGTCGATCACCCATCCGGTCACCGTCGCCGCGGTGAGCCAGCCCAGCCACACCAGCGCGCGTTGCGGTGTGTCGCTGAACAACGCCGCCACCAGTGGGACCAGCAGCACGGTGGCTACCGCCCGCACCACCACGGAGACCAACGCGAGCACGGTGTACGCGATCACCCTTCCGCGACGGTCGGCCGGGACCAGTTGTAACCAGGTCCGGATCATCGCGTCGCCTCCTGAGCCGTGGTGACAGCCAACGGGCCGCGATGACCGCTTTCCCAGAGCCGTCGATATCGTCCACCCGCACTGAGCAATTCGTCGTGGGTACCCTGCTCCGCGATCCGGCCGTGGTCGAGCACGACGATCTGGTCGGCTCCGGTGACGGTGTGCAGTCGATGAGCGATCACCAACACCGTGCGATCACGGGTCAGCCGGTTGAGCGCTTGCTGCACAAGGTATTCCGATTCCGGGTCGGCAAACGCCGTGGCCTCATCGAGGATCAGCACTGCGGTGTCGGCGAGGATGGCTCGGGCGATGGTGAGCCGTTGCCGCTCGCCGCCCGAGAGCCCGCTGC
>Ga0210396_10001471_pt1 | contig 25396 bp, 26 predicted proteins | sample IncBWH17OmetaG_FD_155466 | JGI IMG/M metagenome (GOLD analysis project Ga0210396, IMG submission 155466) | Forest soil microbial communities from Barre Woods Harvard Forest LTER site, Petersham, Massachusetts, United States - Inc-BW-H-17-O ... | reverse complement strand
GAGGTGCCCACCACCGAGCCCGTCGGCAGCTGTGCCAGCACTAACCCGTCGCGGGCCACGACCGCGTCGCGGGGATCCTCTCGGCGCGGGATCGCGGCGATCACGAACCGTGGATCATCGGCGGTCGGCAAGTCCTTGTGCGAATGCACCGCCGCGTCCACCCGGCCGTCGTCGATCGCTTCGCGGAGCGCGGCGGTGAATGCCCCGACACCGATGCTGGCGATCGGCTCCGACGAGCGGTCACCCTCGGTGCTGATGGTCACCAGCTCGGCGGGATGACCGTTGGCCACGAGGGCGTCCCGGACGCCACCGGCTTGGGTGGTGGCCAGCAGGCTGCCCCGAGTGCCTATCCGGATCACGTCTGACAAGCGGTTACTCTGCGGAATCGGTTGGGACAGCGGGCAATTCGCCCGCCGTTGCGACGGCGTCGACAGAGGTCTGGTCGAGCTCGAAGAGCTCGCGAAGCGCCTCGGCATAGGTGTCGCCGCCGGGCGCGCTGGCCAGTTGCTTGATCCGCACGGTCGGTGCGTGCAGCAGCTTGTCCACCACCCGCCGCACGGTGCGGGCCACCTCGTCGCGGTGTGCGGTGTCGAGCCCGGGCAGCCGGTTGTCCAGGCGCAGCAGCTCCGCCTCGACGACGTCGGCGGCCCGTTGGCGCAGCGCGGTCACCGTCGGCGTGACCTCGGCCATCCGCTGCCCGGCGAGATACGTGGCGACTTCGGTGGCGACGATGTGGCGGGCGGCCTCGGTGTCAGCAGCTGCCGCACGAGCCGACGGTTCCCGCTGCACCCGGTCCATGTCGACGACCCACACGCCGGGCAGCCCGGCGACTGCCGGGTCGACGTCGCGCGGCATGCCCAGGTCGCAGATCACCAGCGGCTCGTCGGCTTCGTCGCGGCGGGTGGCGGCCAGAGCGTGGTGCACGTCGGCCAGCGACACCACCGGGCGCACCGCGCCGGTGCAGCTCACCACCACGTCGGCATCGGCCAGCGCGGACGGCAGCCGGTCAAAGCCGACCGCTTCGGCTCCGGCGCCCGATTCGCGAATCCTGCGGGCCAGGCGCTGCGCCCGGGGCAGCGACCGGTTGACGACGTGGATGTCCCGCACGCCGGCCCGGGCCAGGTGGGCCGCCGCCAGGGCACCCATCGCCCCGGCGCCGACCACCACGGCGGTCTTGCCTTTCAGACCGCCCAGCTTCGTTTCGGCCATGCCGAGCGCGACGGACACCACGGAGGCACCTGCGGCGTCGATCGCGGTTTCGCTGTGTACCCGTTTGCCGACGGCCAGCGCACGCTGGGCCAGCTCATGCAGCACCCGACCGACGGTGCGGTTGGTCTCGGCGGAGGCGTAGGCGCGGCGCACCTGGCCGAGCACCTGCTGCTCGCCGACCACCGCGGAATCCAGTCCGCTGGCCACTGCGAACAGGTGCTCGACGGCGGCCTCGCTGTAGCGGACGTAGGCGTATTTAGTCAGGTCGCCCAGCGACATCCCGGAATGCTCGGAGAGCACCTGCCCGATGACCGACAGGCCGCCGTGGAAGGCGTCGACCACGGCGTAGACCTCGACCCGGTTGCAGGTGGACAGCACCATGGCCTCAGTGACCAGCGGCGACTGCATCATCCGGTCGATGATCTTGATTTGGTCGGATTCGTCGTTGCTGAGCTGTTCCAGAACGGAAACCGGCGCGCTGCGGTGCGACACTCCGAAGAGCAGGACGCTCACGGCTTAATCACCTGGCCTGCTCCCTTGCTATCACCAGTGATCGAACTGAGCTCCACGGTAGACGTTTTACGGGTAGGCCACCAAATTTGCGCGGTCGTCACCTTGGCCTCGCCAGATCTTTGCGTAGCCGGGGCTCGTCGACCTCCCAATAGCTGTGCTCGCAGCCGTCGAGCAGGACCACCGGCAGTCGGTCACCGAACTCGGCGCGCAGGCTGCTGTCGCCCGCCGCGGCGGCGGCATCGACGTCGATGGTCGACAGGTCGAAGCCGAGTTCGGCGGCCAAGCCTTTTAGTTGCACGTGCACCCGATCGCAGATCGTGCAGCCGGCGCGGGTCAACAGCTGCACCTGTGAACGGCTCATGACCCCAGTGTCGCAGGGGTCGGGAGTCGCGCGCTTCTGATGCCAGAGTGAATTGTGTCGCGTGCGCCGGGTAATTACGTTTACCGCTATGGCTGAGCACGAGACGCTGCGGGCTGACCCGCAGGTGCTGGCGGGTTTCTCGCAAGCCTTGTCGGGTGCTTCAAAAGATTTGCACAGCAGGCTCGTTGAGCTCGATAGCCATGTTCGCGACATGTTGGACGGCTGGCGCGGCGGAGCGGGCAGCGCGTACGGCCAGGCGTGGGATCTGTGGCACCGCGGAGCCGCTGAGGTGCAAGAGGGCCTGTCGATATTGGCGAAAGCAGTCGGCGACGTCGGTGTCGCCTACCAGGGCCAAGATTCATCGGCGGCCGAGGCGGTGCGGAGTGTCCTCAATGACTGATGCATTCAGCGTTAATCCCGAGGCGCTGGCGGACGCGCTCCAGCGGATGGCTGAGTTCGAGCAGCACGTCGAGAACATGGTCGGCGAGATCGATTCGCTGGTAAGCAATCTGCACGTGACGTGGTCGGGGCAGGCCGCGGCCGCCCATGCTGAGGCGCACAAGCATTGGTCGCGCGGTGAGGCGATGATGCGGGAAGCGTTGGCACAGTTGAAGACTGCAGGCGCCGCAGCCCACCACAACTACACATTCGCAATGGTGACGAATAAGACCATGTGGTCCTGAGCCGATGGCGCCACTTACCGTCGACCCGGCGGCACTGGACGGCGCTGGCACCGCGGTAATCTCAGCCGGTCAGGGTCTCGGGAGGGTCATCTCGACATTGACCACGGCATTTGGCGGATGTAGCGGGATGGCCGGCGACGATCCGGCCGGTGCGGCATTCGGTCAAAGCTACAACAACTCGGCATCCAAGCTGCTCGAGGCAATGGCAACGACGCGAAACGGGTTGTGCCGTCTGGGTGACGGCGTGCGCATGTCGGCGCACAACTATTCGTTGGCCGAAGCGAATTCGAATATCTCGGCCCACGGCGAACCCCTCCCCGTGCCAGCGCCGACGGGGCCGGTGTCGGCGGGTTCGACGCCGTCGGCTGTCGGCAGCGGTGTTGGCGCGCCGGCGGGCTGGGGCTGGGTAGCGCCGTTCATCGGGATGATCTGGCCCAACGGGGATTCGGCGAAGTTGCGGGCCGCGGCGGCGGCCTGGACCAGCGCCGGCACCAACTTCGAGGTCAGCGAAATCCTCCGTGCCGTGGAGCCGATGGGCAGCATCGGCGCCCAACAGATCCCCGAAGGTCCGGCCATTGCGGCGGCGTTCGGCGACGCCAGTCGCAGCGCAGCCGGAATCCTGCAGCAATCCGTGTCCATCGCGGCTCAGCTCACTGCGTATGCGGAAAAGATCGACCAGGTTCACGCGGCGATCCTGGACTTGTTGTCGCGCATCTGTGACCCGATGACCGGAGTGAAAGAAGTCCTGGAATTTTTGACCGATCAAGACGAAGACGAGATCAAGAAGATCGCCAACGACATTCGCGTCATGGTCAATCGATTCACCACCGAAGTCGACGCGCTACGCCAACAAATCGCCACCGCGGTCACCGAGGCGGAGACGATTCTCACCACCATGGGCCGCTACGCCGCGAAGGAGTGGGATCACTTTCTGCACAGCACCGAAGTCGGCCGGGCCATCAACCAGGTGGGGCAGTTCGGTAAAGGCGTAGCGGAGGAGGCCGGCGGTCTGATCAAGGACGACTGGACCTATGGACCGTTGCGCGCCGCGGTCGATCCCCAAGGCTGGTACGACTCCTGGAAGCAGATGATCGGGGGGATGGCGCCGCTGGTCGGTCTCGGCGGCGACCACGCGCCCGGCGTCGCACAAGCGTGGAAAGACCTAGGCAAAAACGCCGTCCACTGGGACGAGTGGCAGACCAACCCTGCCGAGGCCGCCGGAAAAAGCACCTTCGACATTGCGAGCTTGTTTGTGCCGGGCGGGGGTGAAGGTGCGGCGGCCGCCAAGGGTGCTCGCGCCGCTGCTGACGCCGCAGAAGCTGCGGCCAAGACGGCCCCCAGGGAAGCCGAGGCGACGCGGGCGCTCGGTGATGCGGCGAAGCCCGGCGCTGCGGCGCCGGCACCGCACGTACCACACGCGGAGCCCCGACCCGCGCCTCACGACCCGGCGCCCCACGACCTGACGCCGTATGGCACAACGCCGCATGGCCCAACCGAGGCCAAATCCGCACCAGCGCCCCACGACTCGGCACCGCACGGCCCAACCGAATCGAAGGCGCCGGTCACCGACAAGCCCGTGCCGGCCGAGGGCCCCAAGCCCCCGGTCGAGCCAGCTCCACCAGGGGACGGCCCGCCGCCACCGCCGCCGCCCCCGCCAGGCGGAAGCCCACCGCCCCCACCAGGCGGCGGCCCACCGCCGCCAGCTGAACCCCACTCGCTGCCAACAACCCCATCCGGCGAGAGCCCGCCACCGGCGGCCGCGCCACCCCCGCCAGGCGAAGGTCCGCCACCGGCAGCCGAGCCACACCAACCAGCCGCGGCAACCCCACCCGGCGACGCCCTCTCGCCGCCAGGTGTGCCACACGAACCAGTGCCGTCAACGCCATCAGGAGAAGGCCACCTCCCAGCAGCTGAGGAGCCTCACCCGGCGCCGACAGTTCCGTCAGAGGTAGGTCACAGGCCGGCGGACGCGGTACCCCAACCAGTCGCGGCAGTTCCATCCGGGTTGGGCCACTCACCGCTTAGTGGCGAACCTTTGGCGGCGTCTGCACCTCCGGCGCTCGCGCCGGCTTCAGCCGGTGCACGTTCGGCTGAACTCGCGCCCAAAGCCGCCTACGGACCACAGCCCAGACCTGCGGAGTCTCCGGGACGTGCTAGCCATTGGCCAGGTGCAGGGCAGCCGCCCGAGCGGCCGTTGACCCACAGCCTCGAGCCCCGCGGTGGGCGCCCCGCCGAACCACCACCGGCACATGGCGGCAGCGGCGGCGACGGCCACCGCAGTGGCAGCCCCGCGGGTGACGATCACACTTCCGCCAACAGATCCGGCGAAGGCTCACAGCACTCCGAAGATGGCTCGCCAGGCGACCACGGCGACACACAGTCGACCGGCTTGACTGACGAAAAACGCGACGAAATCTTAGCCATGGAGAAGGGCACTCGGCCTGACCCCTCTAACTACTTGCCTCGTGAGTACATTGAGCATCACCTCGATAAATTCCATGAGGGTGCGACTCGATTCATGCCCGAGACGAGCTTTGATAAGTATGGGATCGCACAATGGGACGGAACATCGTTTGTTATGCCGAAAAGCGAAGCCGATGCATTGATCGACGCAACACGAGGTAATCCACGGGCACTGGAGAAAGCGTTGGGTTTGCCTGAAGGCTTCCTCGACTCGAAAAAGCTGCTCAGAATCGACATAGACCATCCAGAGGAATTTCACCTGCGAATGCCATCCGGTAATGAAGCGGGCGCGAATGAACAGTGGATCCCCGGCGGTCGCTTACCAGATGGTGCATCCGAGGCTATCGTTGATGGCGGAAAGATACCAAGGTCAGACTACAGCGTCACTGAGCTCTTGAAGTAGAAAGGGGTTGTGATGAAGTTCGAAGACACATACTTCTCGAAGGAAGACAGGTACTCGCTCGGCATTGAATCTACGTCTGGCCGACACTACGTTTCCATACCAGTCAGCAATGGCATCGTGGACTACGAAGAATACTATGAGATCACGCCAGACGAATACCACCTATTTTTAAGCGACAAGGCCGCGGCAGTCGAATTCGTAGAATCTTGCCGCAAGCATGAACGAGATGACCTGCTTATTCAAAAGCCTGGTAGCAACCGAGGGACTCCGGTCTAGGCCGGGAAGTTTTCTAGTATTCGAAGGATAGCCCGACGCGCCCCGCACGTGTGACGTCGGCGCTCACCGGCTGAGTTGCCGCGAATCCTTATCTGCCCGACACGCTGACTGCTATTTACTGCGCATGCACCCGTCCAGTGGCTTGGCTGACAACTGCGCCTCCGGCGACCACCCCAACGCGCCGAGGCCGGATACTGTTGAACCGTGAGTGCTCCCGGCGGCTCGGGCACCGTAGAACCCGGCCCCAACGCAGGACCCAGCCCGGCTGAACTGGAACTGGAGACGCTAGCGGCCAACGCCAGCGCCGACCGCGCGCTGGTCGACATCCAGACCGACGCCACCACCGGTCCGGAGCAGCCGCCGGTCGACCTGACCGCGGCCGCATTCTTCGACGTCGACAACACGCTCGTGCAGGGCTCGTCGCTGATTCATTTCGGCCGCGGCCTGGCCGCCCGCAAGTACTTCACCTATCGCGACGTGCTCGGGTTTGTCTACGCGCAAGCCAAGTTTCAGCTCATCGGCCGGGAGAACAGTGACGACGTCGCCGCGGGCCGACGCAAGGCGCTGGCCTTCATCGAAGGCCGAAGCACCGAAGAATTGGAGAGACTCGGCGAAGAGGTCTTCGACGAAATCATCGCCGACAAGATCTGGACGGGCACCCGCGATCTGGCGCAGATGCACCTTGATGCCGGCCAGCAGGTCTGGCTGGTCACCGCCACGCCGTATGAACTCGCCATCACCATCGCCCGCCGACTCGGCCTGACCGGTGCGCTCGGCACCGTCGCCGAATCGGTCGACGGCGTGTTCACCGGCAGGCTCGTCGGCGACATCCTGCACGGCCCCGGCAAAGCGCACGCGGTGCGCTCGCTGGCCATCCGGGAGGGGCTCAACCTCAAGCGCTGCACCGCCTACTCCGACAGCTACAACGACGTGCCGCTGCTCTCCCTGGTCGGGACGGCTGTCGCCATCAACCCCGACAGCCATCTGCGCGACCTGGCCCGCAAACGCGGCTGGGAAATCCGTGACTTCCGGACGGCGCGCAAGGCCGCCCGGATCGGGGTGCCGTCGGCTCTGGCGCTGGGCGCAGCCGGTGGTGCGCTGGCCGCGGTCGCCTCTCGGCGGCAATCACGCTGATAAGCTGCGCCGCTGAGCACCCCTAAGAGTGGAGATCAGCGCATGGCAGTTCCCGAAGGCGCCAAAGAACTCATCGGAACGCACTACCGCTCCCCGGATTACTTCGACGTCGGACGCGAAAAGGTGCGCGAGTTCGCGCAGGCGGTCAAGGACGACCATCCGTCGCACTATTCCGAGGCGTCGGCCGCCGAAGCCGGCTACGACAGCACTGTGGCATCGCTCACCTTCGTTGCGGTCGCCGGACGGCGCGTTCAGCTGGACGTCTTCACCAAGTTCGACATCCCGATCAACCTCGCGCGGGTGCTGCACCGGGACCAGAAATTCGTCTACCACCGACCGATCAAGGCCGGCGACCGGCTGTTTTTCGATACCTACCTGGACAACGTCATCGAATCCCACGGCACTGTCATCGCCGAGATCCGCAGCGAGGTCACTGACGCCGACGACAACCCGGTGATCACCAGCATCGTCACCATGCTCGGCGAGTCGTCAAACCCGGATGCCGACGCAGCCGCGACAATTGCTGCAATTGCATCCATCCGCGGCGGAGCCTAGTGTCGGCCGGGACCTTCTAGGGGGAGAGCCACAGCAATGAGTACCGATCTCACGCCGCACTTCGACGACGTTCAATCGCACTACGACCTCTCAGACGACTTCTACCGGCTATTCCTGGACTCCAGCCAGACCTACAGCTGCGCGTACTTCGAGCGCGACGACATGACGCTGGAAGAGGCTCAGCTGGCCAAGATCGACCTGTCGCTGGGCAAGCTGGGCCTGGAGCCCGGAATGACGCTGCTCGACGTCGGCTGCGGCTGGGGCGCGACATTGCGCCGTGCCATCAAGCGCTACGACGTCAATGTGATCGGCCTGACGTTGAGCAAGAACCAGGCCGCACATGCGCAGAAATCATTGGACGAGCTGGACAGCGCACGTTCCAAGCAGGTGCTGCTGGAAGGCTGGGAGCAGTTCGACGAACCGGTGGACCGAATCGTCTCCATCGGCGCGTTCGAGCACTTCGGCTTCGACCGCTACGACGACTTCTTCAAGATGGCGTTCACCGCACTGCCGGCCGGCGGCACGATGATGTTGCACACGATCGTGGTCCCCACGGTCGAGGAAATCCAGCAGCGTGGGATCAAGATCACGATGACGCTGGCACGGTTCGTCAAATTCATGATGGACGAAATCTTCCCCGGCGGTCGGCTGCCCGATGTGGCGCTTGTCGAAAAGCACGCGGAGCAGGCCGGGTTCGAGGTGACCCGCGTGCAGTCGCTGCGGCTCCACTACGCCCGCACCCTGGAGATCTGGGCGGCAGCGCTGGAGGCGCGCAAGGACGAGGCCATCGCGATCCAGTCCGAAGAGGTCTACGAGCGCTACATGAGGTATCTGACCGGCTGCGCCGACCTGTTCAGCAAGGGCAACACCGACGTCTGCCAGTTCACTTTGGTCAAGCCGGGCGCGTAATCGCGGCTCAGGGCCTCAGCCGAAGAACATGTTGCGGCGCCCGGCCAGCAACTGATACAGCGTCTGCTGGATGGTCTCGCGCACCTGGTCGGTCAGCTCGAAGGTGACCATGGGGTCGTCGGCGTCGGCGGCAGCGTAGTGCGCGGTCGGGATCGGTTCGCCAAAGGCGATGCGCCACTTCGACGGCAGCGGCACCAGCCCGGCCGGACCGGCCAGCGGGAACAGCGGGGTGATCGGGAAGTAGGGCAGACCGAACAGTCGGGCCAACAGCCTGACGTCGGCCAGCATCGGGTAGATCTCCTCGGAGCCGATGATCGAGCATGGCACGATCGGCGCCTTGGTCCGCAGTGCCGCTGCCACGAAGCCGCCGCGGCCGAACCGCTGCAGCTTGTAGCGGTCCTTGAAGCGCTTGCCCAGCCCCTTGTATCCCTCGGGGAACACCGCGGTCAGTTCCCCGGAGGCCAGCAGCCGGTGGGCGTCGGCGGTGCACGCCATGGTGTGCCCGGCCTTGCGTGCGGCGTCGCCGATCATCGGCAGGTCGAACACCATGTCGGCGGCGAGCAGTCGCAGGTCCCGATGAGCCCGATGCTCGTCGTGAACAGCCACCGACGCCATCAGCCCGTCGAACGGCAGCACGCCCGCATGGTTGGCCACCACCAACGCCGCGCCGGTCTCGGGCAGATTCTCGACACCGCTGACCTCGACCCGGAACCACGACTTGAAGAAGAATCTCAGCAGCGGCCGCACGATCGCGTCGTTGAAATGCGGATCGAAGCCGAACTCGTCAACGCTGTAGTCGCCGGTAAGGCGGAGCCGCAGAAATTCGGCGACGGCGCTGACCTTGTGCGCCAACTCGTTGCCGGACTCCTGGGTTTCGGATTTGCCGCCGGCAGCACGCCGGTGCTGGTCGATCTCGCGGACGACGGCAGCGATCTGATCGGACGAAGCCCGGGTGCCGGGTTCGGAGAGCAGCGAGGGATGTTCACGAGAGGCTTGGGTGCGGTGGTCGGCGCGACGCTGCGCCGCTGCACGACTTGAGTTCGTATGCAGCGGAATAACTTTCGCCTTAGAATCGCCCGCCATTAAGCTAGCCTCCCCCCGCCCTTAGTTGATTTTGGTTCGGCCACCAAAGCGCTGCGCTGCTGCTACGGCCCGACCTTCAATCGAGCGTACCCACTCCGGATCGATAATGGGAGTCAAACCTCGGCCGCGTACATAATCGTCAAAAGCCTCCGCAGTCGACCACTTGGGGTGGTATCCGAGCTCTTGTCGCATCCGGGTCGTGTCCATCACTCGGCCGTAGCTCAGGTAGTCGAGTTGCTCACGGCTGATCTCGGTGTAGTGGTTAGCTCGCCGCAGCGAATCCAGCGCCCACAGCCCGAATCCGGGCACCGGCAAAGGGACTCGGCCGGCCCGCCGGATCGCCTGCGACAGCATGATGACGCCGCTGCCGCCGATGTTGAAGGTGCCCGCCTTGCCGGCCATCACGGCGCGCTCCAGGGCGCCCAGCGCGTCCTGCTCGTGCAGCAGTTGCAGGCGCGCGTCGCGGCCGAGCACCGTCGGGACCAGCGGCCCGGCCAGGTATCGCGACAGCGTGGTGTCCATCGCCGGACCGATCATGTTGGCCAGCCGCAGAATCGTCACCGCGATATCGGGCCGGCGGCGGCCGAGCCCGCGCGTATATCCCTCGATGTCAAGGCTGTCTTTGGGAAAGCCCTCGCGGAACGGACGACGGCTGCTGCTGTCTTCGGTGAACATCACCGGATCGTGCGGGTTGGACCCGTAGACCTCAGACGTCGACTTGAGCACCACTCGACGCACCGACGGCGCTTTCTGGCACGCCGCGAACAGCTGCATCGCGCCCAGCACGTTGATTTCTTTCAACGCTGCGCCGCCGCCGGACCTCGGCGCGAACGACGCCGCCGCGGCGTGCACCACGGTGTCGACGTCGCCGTTTCGAATCACCTTGGCGACGAAGGGGTTGCGGATGTCTGCGCGCACGAACTCGGCCCGGCCCATCCGGCGAAGCATGTCCTTGCTGGGCGCGACCGCATCGACGGCGATGACCCGATTGATCAACGGGTTCTGAGCGAGCCGGGCGGTCAGGTAGCCGCCCAGGAACCGGCAGGCACCGGTGACCAGCACGACTTTGGGGTAATGCACGGAATCATCCGCGTTGCCGCCAGTGCCACTGGTACGGGTGCCCGTTCCGGTGCCTGGTTCACCGCCCGACGAATCCACGTTGCTAGCCTAGCGACCCTCAGCTGCGGCGCACGGAGGCGCGAGCGGCGCCAGCCGTTGGCAGAAGTTACTTTCCGAGTTTTCTGCGCTGCACCCGAGTACGGCGAAGCAGCTTGCGGTGCTTCTTCTTCGACATCCGTTTGCGCCGCTTTTTGATTACTGAACCCATAACTCCGCTATCTGTGTGGCGGCCCGAGTCCGCCATGGCCCGACCGTGTGCAATAACCCGCACACTCTACCCGCCAGCGCCCGTCGAACACCAAAGGCACCGGTGGGCCGATACGGCCCACACCGGCGGCATCCAACGAGCTGGCGAGTGTGCTTACCGAGGGCGAGCGTCAGCTCCGAGCGACGACGGGCCCTCACCCGGCTAGCCGGCGTCGAAGTAGGAGCTCTCCAGCATGTCGTGCACGGCCTTGGCGTGTACACGGAAGGATCGCCCCACCCGGACTGCAGGCAGCTCACCGTTGTGAACCAGCCGGTAGACCGTCATTTTGCTCACTCGCATCAGCGCTGCCACTTCGGCCACAGTCAGGAATTGCGTCCGGGGCGGCTGGCCGTCGGCGGAAGCAGTATCACGTCCCGATTTACCGCCAGCCGAATCCCGCGCCGATGGCCCGTTCATAGACGTCATCGCAACCCAATCAGTCAGGCATCTGCAGTCCCAGCGGCTTCCCCTCCGCTGACACCCACAGGTGCTTACCAAGAGGAGAATAGCGGGACTAGTGAGGTTAGTGCGACGGGTGGGGGCAAATAAATAAAATTCTATAAATTACTCTGATGTAATTCTTAGCTGTTCAGAGCGGGTTTTTGCGGCCCGCACCGCCTCATTAACCGCCGCCCGCAAACCACGGCCCTCCAGTTCCCGCAGCGCAGCAGCGGTCGTCCCGCCCGGCGAGGTCACAATCGCGCGCAGCCGCGCAGCGGTGGTGTCCAGCGACAGGTCCGACGACGTCTCACCGGGCGCTCCGCGGTCCTGCTCCATTCGGTCCAGCAACATCGCCGCCGAGCCGGCGATCGTCTGGGCGACCAGCTCGGTGGACACCGAGCGGCTTAGCCCGACGCCGACGGCGGCGTCCACCAATGCCTCGACCATCAGGAAGAAATACGCCGGACCGGAACCGGACACCGCCGTCACCGCGTCCAGGTGTTCCTCGGGCACCGTCAGGACAGCGCCGACCGAGTCGAACAGCGCGGCGACCTCTTTGAGCTGCTCATTGGTTGCGAACCGGCCCTTGGCCATGGCGCTGATCCCGGCACCGACCAGCGCCGGCGCGTTCGGCATCACCCGGACCACCGGCGTCCCGGCCGTCAGCTTGGATTCCAGGAAGGTGGTGCTGACCCCCGCCGCGACGGTGATCAACACCTGCTCGGGGACGTCGTCGCTGGATTCGGCGGCCAGCTGGGAGATCTCGGCGACCACGGATGAGACGTCCGAGGGTTTGACCGCAATGATGACGAACGTCGCGTTTTCCACCGCGTCACGTACCGACGTCACCAGCACCGAATACGTCTCGGCGAGGTATCGCGCGCGGTCGGGCATCCGCTCGGCAACCACCAGGTCCTTGACTTGGCGTCCGGCCCGCAGCAAGCCCGATAGCAGGGCTTCACCGATGCTGCCCCCACCGACGATCGCGATTCTCGCCATGCCGCTCAGCATGGCAGACCGCGACGGGTTTCGGGATAAGCAGACGGCCCGGCGACTACCGCGCCGCAGGCACCATGGCCAACTGGCGGGCCTGCACCACGATGCGGCCCTCGCAGTCGACGACGGTGTGGTCCTCGTCGAACCAGTCCTGCCCGATCTGCATGCAGGTGCAGACCACCCGCAACCAGCCGTCCGCCGGCAATGCGCGCAAGTAGGCGGTGAGCTGGACGGTCGGCGCCCAGCCGGTGCGGTTCACGGTAAAAGTCACCGGCGCCGACACATCTCCACACATCAGCGCGAACAGCACGTCAGGCGCCAAGCCACGCGGCCGCACCCACATCTGGATCACCGGTGGCCGGCCGTCAGTGGGCCCCAGCGTCGAGATCCGCGGCCGCACATCGCAGCCGTCGGCCAGGTGCACCAGCCCGGCCAGCGGGTGGCCGGGACCGATCGGAGCGACATCGTCCGGCGGCTCAGGGGCCATCAGGCCCACCGCCGGATTGGCCGACAACAGCGGTGGCGCCAGGTGTTCGGGCTCGCCGAGTGTGACCACGGCGTGCACGGCTGCGCGATCACCCTGCGTGAGCTCGACGTCCACCACGCTGATCCGGCGCCCGCGCTTACGGATCGAGGTCACCAGCCGCATCGGACCGGGGTCGGGCGCCCACAGGAAGCTGCCCGAGACCGCCACCGGTTCGACGGGGCTATGGCCCGATTGCCCGGCTCTCCCCCGCAAGCGGGGGGACCCCCACCCCGGGCCGGCTTCATGGCCCGCATCGTCGCCGCGCGCATGAGCCGTACGCGCGGCGTTGGCGCACAACGCGAGCATCGCCCCGCCGTGGACCTTGGGCCCGATAGTCCAGTGCTTGTTCAACTCGCCGGCGTAGACACCGGGGTCGACCTCGCGCAGCGCCATCGCAGTGCTGAATAACGCGGTCATGAACTCCTGCAGTTCCTTTGGGCGTCAGCGCAGCAGGTGCGTGCGGGCGAATTGCAATGACTCGGCCAACATGGCCTCGCGCTCATGAGCTGAGCGCGCTCCGGACGTGGACACCTCCAGCACGACATGGCCGGCGAAGTCGCCGCCGGCCAACATTTCGCACACCTCGACCACCGGCTGGGTACCGTGGCCCGGCGCCAGATGCTCGTCGGCCGGCAGCCCGCTCCCGTCGCACAGGTGCAGGTGCACCAGACCCGAACCCATCCGGCGCGCCATGTCCAGCGCATCGGTGCCTGCCGTCGCGGTGTGCGACAGATCCAGCGTGTAGTGCGCGTGGTTGCCGTCCAGCGGATCGTAAGAGGGCGCGAACGCCGAGATCCCCGGCCCGGGGCCGCCGCCGCGCTTACGCATCCGTTCCTTCAACTGCTCGGCGCGGAAGAACCGGTCCGTCCGGAACGGGAACATGTTCTCCACGGCCACCAGCACGTCGTTGGATGCCTCCAACTCAGCGACCTGCTCGGTAAACCCGTCGACGTAACGTCGTTGCCAGCGGAACGGCGGATGCACGACGACGGTTTGGGCGCCGAGCTTCTCGGCGGCCCCCACGCTGCGATCCAGCTTGTGAATCGGGTTGGAGCCCCATACCCGCTGCGAGATCAGCAGACACGGCGCGTGCACCGACAGCACCGGCATCCGGTAACGCCGCGACAGCTTGGCCACCGCGTCGATGTCCTGGCTGACCGACTCGCCCCACACCATCAGCTCGACCCCGTCGTAGCCGAGCTCGGCCGCATACTCGAAAGCGGCCTCGGTCTTCATCGGATAGACCGAGGCCGTCGATAGACCGACCTTGATGGCTGGGCGCACGCTTCTGTTGGGCGGCTAGCCGGATTGCAATAACGCTAACGGCCCGAGCGTGACCAGCGCCCCTACCGCCACCGCGATCAACGTGCTGACGGTGTCCTCGGTTTTGCGGACCACGCGAACGCCGACCACCAGGCCGAGAATGACGAGCACCGAAAGCACCAGCGCGACGATGTTGTTCCATGGCCACAGCTGGTCGAACGCGATGAACAGCCCTGCGCCGAATCCAACAGCCAGAATCGACTGCAGGACAACCATTCCGCCGGCCCGCATTGTCTCGCTCCGCGACCAGGTGGCGGAATCCGCGCGCTCACCGTGCGGATCGTGGGCGAGATCATCGTCCGGGTAGTCCTCCTCATCGGGGGCGTGGGCGATGTCGGGGTAGCCCGCGTGCGACTCGACGTCATCAGCGGCGTCCTTGCCCCGCGACCGACCGGCAAACGAACGCAGGTAGGAGCGCACGTAGGCGGAGTCTTCGTTCTCCAATTCGGCGTCGCGCACGTCGGTGTCCATCACGTCCACCGACATCCCGGCATAGTCGTCCAGCGGGTCCGGGTTCATCCCCTCGGCGCCGGATCGCTCCGCCGACTGGTCTTCCCCACCGCCGGAACGGCCGGAGTCGACCCGGACGTTGTTGCGCGACGGCAGCGGGTACGGACTGCGCTCGGGGCGCGATTCCCGCGACTCGGGCCGTGATTCACGCGGACGAGGCGGCGGGGATTCCGGCCACCTCGGCTCGGGTTCGGACCAGTACGGCGACTTTTCGCCCGCCTCGTCGGAAACCGACTCGTCGAGCCGAGCCGAGCCGTTGGCGTGCGGCTCATGCGATTCGGGACCGGGCTGGCCGATCGCTACGGGGTCGATGTCGTCATCGATGACGGGGATTTCACCGGTCAGCTCGGCGACGGTCACCGCGTCGGAGTTGCCGCGGCGACGGCGACGACGATTGGGGACCGGCGCACCGATCGTGCCGTTCTTCGCCAGCAATTCGGCGACCGAGATCGGTCTGGTACTCGCTTCGTGTGGTTCGGTCATCGTGTGTCGCCTCTCGATCGGTCACCCGCATTCCGATCAACCCGCTGGCTACCAGCATCCCGCACTGAAGTCTCGACAAGGGCGGTTCCGTCAGCTTCGCTGTCGAGCTTGCGCAAAATGAGGCCTTCCCGTAGCGCCCACGGGCAAATGTCCACCGTTTCTATCGACAGCGCTCGCATACTCGCCTCGGCGACCAGAGCTCCTGCCACGATCTGCGGCGCTCGCTCGGCGCTCACCCCTTCCAGTTCTGCACGGTCAGCGGTCGTCATCCTAGAGATGAAAGATATGAGTTGTCTGAGGCCATTGGCGGTCAACGTCCTCTTCGCGCGCGGTCCCGCGGCCGACGGCGCCGCACCGGTGAGCCGGGCCAATGAGCGGAAAGTCTTCGACGTTGCCACCGCGAGATCGGGGCTGCCGGCGTCCAGCATTTTGGCGCTGGCGTCAGCCAGTTCGGAGTCCAGCCAGTCACGCAGCATCGCGACCCGGCGCCGGCCGGGGGGATCGTCTTTGAGCCATTCGCGGGTCAGACGCCCGGCGCCCAGCGGCAGCGACATCGCGACTTCGGGTTCCTCGTCGACGCCGTTGGACAGCTCCAGCGAACCGCCGCCGATGTCGAGGTTGATGATCCGGCCCGCGCTCCAGCCATACCAGCGACGCACCGCCAGGAAGGTCAGCCGCGACTCGTCGACACCTCGCAGCACTTGCAGCTGGACTCCGGTCTCTTTGCGGACCCGGGACAGCAGATCCTCGGAGTTCTTGGCGTCGCGGACCGCCGATGTGGCGAACGCCATCAGTTCGGAGCAGCCCGAGCTGTCCGCGATCTTTTCGAACTCGTCGATCGTCTCGATCAGCTTGTCGGCGCCGCGCCGGGTGATCTTGCCCGAGTTGTCGATCGACTCGGCTAGCCGCAGGGTGGCCTTGGTCGAACTCATCGGCGTCGGATGTCCACCGCGGCGGGCGTCCACTACTAACAGATTGACCGTGTTGCTGCCCACGTCCAGCACTCCTAATCGCACGAAACACAACTTAGCCCTGCAACGCTGCGGGGTTGGATTGGACTACCGTGAAAACCGTGGCAAGTTCGCAGCCAAATCATCCCGGTGAAGTCGAATTGGACTTCGCGCGCGAATGGGTGGAGTTCTACGACCCGGACAATCCCGAGCATCTGATTGCGGCGGATCTGACATGGCTGCTGTCCCGCTGGACGTGCGTGTTCGGCACCCCGGCTTGCCAGGGCACCGTAGAAGGGCGTCCCGATGACGGATGTTGCTCGCACGGCGCGTTTTTATCCGACGACGACGACCGCGCCCGGCTGGACGACGCTGTGTCCAAACTCACCGACGCCGACTGGCAATTCCGCGACAAGGGCTTGAGCCGCAAGGGCTACCTCGAACTCGACGAGCATGAGGGCGAAGAGCAGTTCCGCACGCGCAAACACAAGGGCGCGTGCATCTTCCTTAACCGGCCCGAGTTTCATGCCGGCCCCGGCTGCGCGCTACACAGCAAAGCGCTGAAACTCGGCGTGGCACCGCTGACGATGAAGCCCGACGTCTGCTGGCAGTTGCCGATCCGCCGCAGCCAGGAATGGGTGACCCGCCCGGACGGCACGGAAATCCTGAAGACCACCGTCACCGAGTACGACCGCCGTGGCTGGGGCGCCGGCGGCGCCGACCTGCACTGGTACTGCACCGGTGATCCGGCCGCCCATGTCGGCACCGAGCAGGTGTGGGTGAGCCTGGGACCCGAGCTCACCGAGCTTCTCGGCGAGAAGGCCTACGCCGAGCTGGCTGCAATGTGCAAGCGGCGCAGCGCATTAGGACTCATCGCTGTGCACCCCGCGACGCGGGCCGCCGAATAAACGAGGACCTGCGGTCAGCTGCCACGCCACGTTGGCGCGGCCAGCCCGGGCGCCTGGAAGTCTGGTATGCGACCCTGTCGGATCCAGCGACGGGTGCCGGGCTCTGGGTCCACTACGAGACAGTGTCGCCGACGTCGGGCGGCGCAAAGGGTCCCTATGCGCACGGCTGGGCGAGCTGGTTCCCCGCCGACGGTCCACCGCACACCGAGCGTTTCGGTCCCGAGCCCGCCGCCCCGGCCGCCGGGCCGATCTGGCTGAAGGTTGCCGACGCTCGAATCGCCTTCGCAGAACTCACCGGACGAGCCGGGTCGCTGGCTTGGGACCTGAACTGGACCGACAGCGGTGCGCCGCTGTGGACCTTCCCGCGCCCGGCGTGGGAACGCGAACTACTCCCCGGTGCGCAGGTGGTGCTCGCCCCGACGGCAGAGTTCACCGGCTCGCTCAATACCGGCGACACCGCCCACCGCATCGACCGGTGGCGCGGCGGAGTGGCCCACATCTACGGGCACGGCAACGCCAGGCGCTGGGGATGGATCCACGCCGACCTCGGCGACGGCGACGTCCTGGAGGTGGTCACCGCGGTGTCGCGCAAAGCCGCCTTGCGCAAACTCCCGCCGATGGCGTTCGTTCGGTTCCGTATCGACGGAAAGGATTGGCCCGCAGGCATTTTGCCTTCGCTGCGGGTGAGGACCAAGCTAGGCCTGCGGCAGTGGCAGCTGGAAGGGCATATCGGCCGTCGCCGAGTGCAGATCCGCGTCGACCAGCCTGCCGAACGCTGCGTCAGCCTGGGCTATACCGATCCTGACGGCGCCGCCGCGGTATGCACCAACACGGAGCAAGCCGACGTTCACGTCGAGGTCGGCGACCGCCGCTGGTCGGTGATCGGCACCGGCCACACAGAGGTCGGCTTGCGACCGGCCGCCGACTAGGGTCAGCTCTCCAGCTTGTAGCCCAGGCCGCGCACCGTCACCAGGTGTATCGGATTGGCCGGGTCCGACTCGATTTTCGAGCGCAGGCGCTTGACGTGCACGTCGAGCGTCTTGGTGTCGCCGACGTAGTCGGCGCCCCACACGCGATCGATCAGCTGACCGCGTGTCAGCACCCGGCCGCTGTTGCGCATCAAGTACTCCAGCAGGTCAAACTCCTTGAGTGGCAACGTAATTGCCTCACCGTTGACCGATACGACGTGGCGCTCGACGTCCATTCGCACCGGGCCGGATTCCAGCACGCCGTCGGTAACCTCGGAGTCGTCGTCGCCGCGGCGCCGCAGCACCGCACGGATCCGCGCAATCAGCTCACGTGCCGAATATGGTTTTGTGACATAGTCATCGGCACCCAGCTCCAGGCCGACGACCTTGTCGATCTCCGAGTCACGCGCGGTCACCATGATGACCGGCACGCTGGACCGGGATCGCAGTTGCTTGCACACATCGGTGCCAGACATCCCCGGCAGCATCAGATCGAGCAGCACGATGTCAGCGCCGGCCCGGTCGAATTCGGCGAGCGCGGACGGGCCGTCGGTCACCACGGTGGCCTCGAAGCCCTCTTTGCGTAGCAGAAACGCCAGCGGATCAGCCAGCGATTCTTCGTCCTCCACGATCAGGACACTCGTCATCGGCGTAGTTCTTCCTCTCGTTGGGGATCTCGTTGGGGCATCTTGGGCCGGATTTCGCGCTCGGGCGGTTTGTCGGTCCGTTCGAACTCGGTGTCATAGGCCGGGATGGACAAGGTGAACGTCGATCCGGTTCCCAGCTGACTCCACAACCCGATCGTGCCGTCGTGATTGGCCGCGACGTGCTTGACGATGGCAAGGCCGAGTCCGGTGCCGCCGGTGGCCCGCGAGCGCGCCTTGTCGGCGCGGAAGAAACGTTCGAAGACCCGCTCTTGGTCCTTGTGGGCGATCCCGATGCCGCGGTCGGTGACGCTGATCTCGACGTTCTCGCCGCGGCGACGGCGGCTGATGGACACCAGCGAACCGCGTGGTGAATACGCGATCGCATTGGACACCAGGTTGGCCAGCGCGGTGACCAGCAGGGCCTGTTCACCCAACATCCGCAGGCCGCTCGGTTCGTCGGTACAGACCGTGATATCAGAGTTGTCAGCCGGCACCTTGTGGCGTGAAATCGCTTCGGACACAACGGTATCGACGTCGACGGCGCCCATATCCGGCAACCGCTCCGCGCCCTGCAGCCGGGACAGCTCGATCAGCTCGCTGACCATGTCCCCCAGTCGGTTGGCCTCGACGAGCACCTTCTTGCCGAACCGCCGCACCGTGTCCGGGTCGTCCGCGGATGCCAGCAGGGCCTCGGCGAGCACCGCCATCGCGCCCACTGGCGTCTTGAGCTCATGGCTGACGTTGGCCACGAAGTCGCGCCGGGTGGCCTCCATCCGCGCGTACTCGGAGTGGTCGTAGACGAAGACCACGGCGAACCGGCGGTCCTCCTCGCTCAGCAGCCGGGCCTGTCCGTGCACCGACAGGCCCGATCGTCCCGGGACCAGCCGCTTGCCGGGCAGCAGATCGAATTCGACGTCAGCGCCGTCGCCCAGGGTCTGGCGTGCCGCCTTCCAGGCCTCGTCGTCGAGCTGCCGCTCGCGCACCAGGCCGAGCTCTTTGGCCCGGCTGTTGTGGTAGACGACGTCGCGGTGACGGTCCACGACCGCGGTGCCCAGCGGCATCAACGCAACAATGCGCTCCAACATTTGTGCGACGGTGATCCCGGCGGCTTCGACGGCCACCCGCTGGCGTCGATCCAGCGCCCGCGGCGCCAGCCGCGAGCCCATGGCGACACCGACGGCCAGTGCCACGAGGAACAACCCCCCGGCCAGTGACAGGGCCGTGAACACAGTCACACAAAAATCCTACAAACCGGGTGAACGCCAACCCAGCAGCGCAAGGCCAAAATCGGACATGTCACACGCGACAAGACAGGTGTTCGACGGCTGTTCACGTCACGTTTGCCCTTCTGCCAGGAATAACGGGCTAGCGGGCGCCTTGGCTGGCCACCGCGGCCGCGCCCGCGGCAGCGGCTTCGGGGTCGAGATAGCTGCCGCCGGCGACGGTGGGCCGCATATCAGCGTCCAGGTCATAGCGCAGCGGAATGCCGGTGGGGATATTCAGTCCGACGACGTCCTCCTCGGACATGTCATCCAGGTACTTGACCAGGGCGCGCAGCGAGTTGCCGTGCGCGGCGATCAGGACCGTCTTGCCGACCCGCAGATCCGGAACGATGACGTCGGTGAAGTACGGCAAGAACCGGGCCACCACGTCGGCCAGGCATTCGGTCAGCGGGCCGCCGCCGATGTCGACGTAGCGGGGGTCGGTGTCCTGGCTGAACTGGCTGCCCTTCTCGATCGGCGGCGGCGGGGTGTCGTAGCTGCGTCGCCAGGACATGAACTGCTCGTCGCCGTAGCGTTCTCTGATCTCGGCCTTGTCCAGTCCCTGCAGCGCGCCGTAGTGGCGTTCGTTGAGCCGCCAGCTGCGCCGCACTGGAATCCACAGCCGGTCAGCGGTATCCAGTGCCAGGTGCGCGGTGGTGATGGCCCGTCGCAGCAGCGAGGTGTACAGGACGTCGGGCAGCAGATTGTGCTCGGCGATCAGTTCGCCACTGCGCACCGCCTCGCCGCGGCCCTTGTCGGTCAGGTCGACGTCGACCCAGCCGGTGAACTGATTGCTCGCGTTCCATTCGCTCTCGCCGTGGCGGAGCAGCACCAGCGTTGCGACCGCGTTCCCCATGGCGGCAAGTCTCTCACCCCCGCCCCGGGTGAGGTGAGTCACACAAGGTTCGACGCCCGCTGATACAGGTATACAGTTATGCCGTAATCGAGTATCAAAGCTGTCAGCCGAGGAGGATCCGATGAGCGAGAAGACCACGTGCATAGTCGTTGGCGGCGGTCCTGCCGGAATGGTGGCGGCGTTGCTGCTGGCACGCGGGGGCGTGGAAGTCACCGTGCTGGAGAAGCATGCGGACTTCCTCAGGGATTTCCGGGGCGACACCGTGCATCCCTCGACGCTGCGGCTACTCGACGAACTCGGCCTTTTCGAGCAGTTCGACGCGCTGCCGCACACCAAGCTCGAGGGCTGGGGCGTTGACCTGCCCGACGGCCGTAAAGCGCCCGTCATCGACTTCACCCGGCTGCGCTTACCGCACCGCTACATCGCCATGGTGCCGCAGTGGGATCTGCTCGATCTGCTGGCCGAAGCCGGGCGGCAGGAGCCGACGTTCACGCTGCGGATGAGCCACGACGTCACCGGGCTGCTCTACGAGTCGGGTCGGGTGGTCGGCGTGCACTACGACAGCCCCGACGGGCCTGGTGAACTGCGCGCCGACCTCACGATCGCCTGCGACGGGCGCTGGTCGCTATGCCGCCGCGAGGGCGGGCTGGTCCCGCGTGAATACCCGGTCGACGCCGACATCTGGTGGTTCCGGCTTCCGACCGCCGATGGTGTCGGAGACACGTTGTTGCCCCGATTCAAAGACGGGTTGTTCCTTGGGATCATTCCGCGCCAGGGGTATCTGCAGACCGGCTACTTCCTCCATAAGGGCGCCGACGCCCAACTGCGGGCCCGCGGGATCGAGGCGCTGCGCCGAGACATCGTCACCGCCATTCCCGAGCTGTCCGAGGCCGTTAACGGCCTGGAATCAATGGACGACGTCAAGCTTTTGGAGATCCGGCTCAACCGGCTGCGCCGCTGGTACACGAACGGGCTGCTGTGCATCGGCGATGCCGCGCACGCCATGTCCCCGGCCGGCGGGGTCGGCATCAACCTCGCGGTCCAGGACGCGGTGGCTGCGGCGAGGCTGCTCGCGGCACCGCTGCGCGATCACCGCGTCACCGCAAAGGACTTGGCTGCGGTCCAGCGCCGCCGCGAATTCCCCACGGCGGTCATCCAGACGTTGCAACGCTTTCTGCACACGACGATGGCGCGGGCGATCGATTCCGGCAAGACGCCGGCTCCCAACAAGCTGATGCGCGTCCTGGCTCGCTTTCCCCAGCTGTCCGCGATCCCCGCTTACCTGATGGGGGTCGGTGTCAGGCCTGAGCACGCTCCGGAGTTCGCCCGCCGGGTGCCACAACCGGTCTCGCCGAACCCTAGCGAAAAGGGTTGACGCTCATGGCATCTCCCGTGTCAACGGTCAACGAGGTGCCCGCCGACGTGGTGGCGGCCGCACTGCGTGCCGCCGAGAATCTCGGCAGAGACGTGGCGGACGTTCCGCTGATCGCGATCGCCCGTGAGGCAGGGATGTCGCGTAGCACCCTGATCCGCCGGTTGAATGGCTCCCGGCAGCCGTTGGACGACGCCGTGCGCGCCGCAGGAGTGGAGCCCGGCGGCCGGCCGCCGGTGCGTGAACGCGCGGTAGAGGCGGCGGCGGCGCTGATTAGTGACCGCGGCCTGGCCGCCGTGACATTGGAAGCCGTTGCAGTGCAAGCGGATTGCTCGGTGCACAGCCTGTATGCGGTGTTCGGCGGCCGTGATGAGTTGCTGCGCAAGGTCTTTGACCGCTACGGCCCGATCCTCGACCTCGACGAAGCGGTCTCCGACCCGGATGCCGACCTCGCTGAAACGGTCCATCGGGTCTACCGGGTACTGGCCGAGGCGTTCAGCCGCGAACCGCGAGTGGCGCCGGCGATGCTCGCCGAAGGACTGGCCCGTCCGACCTCACCCGCGGCGCAAGCGCTTTTGCAGTACCACGTGCCGCGCATGCTGGCCGGCGTGGGCCAGTGGCTGGCAGGTGAAATCACCGCAGGGCGTATCCGAGATCTACCGCTGCCGTTGCTCATTCAGCAGATGCTTGCGCCGATCGCCGTGCACACCATGATTCGGCCGGCCGCCGACAACATCCCCGAGATCGAGCTGCCCGAGTTGGACCAGGCGTGCGTGGTGTTCGCCGATGCGTTCCTGCGTGCGGTTGCGAATTAGTCGTCGTCGTCGATCAGGTGCGCGAACGCCTCCAGGTTCTTCAGCGACTCCCCGCGGGAGACCCGCCACTCCCATTCCTTTTGGATCGACGACCGAAAACCCAACTCCAGCAACGTGTTGAAGTCGGTATCCACCGCTTCGAGCACCTGCCCGAGGACCCGATCGATCTCGGCGGCGTCCACCGATGGCAACGACATCCGGCCCACCAGGTAGATGTCGCCGACGTTGTCCAACGTGTAGGCCACGCCGTACAGCCGGCGATTGCGCTTGAGCAGAAAGCGGTAGACGCCCTCGTGGTTTTCGTCGGGCTTGCGGCAGACAAACGCCTCGACGCGCACCGAGTGCTCGCCGATGGTCAGGATGGTGTTGGTCTTGAGCTTGCGCTCGCCGGGTAGCTCCACGATCAGTCCCGGCAAGCCGCCGTGCGCGCCGGGATGCCGCGAATACTTCAGATCGCTGGCATCCAGCGTGTCCTCGATCACCTGCTGGACGTGAGGCACCGGCGGCGCGTCGCGATCTCCGGCTTGGGTCATTGGCGCCACTCCTCGATCCCGGCTACGCCGGCATCATCGTCGCCGGCGCGGGTCATTGGCGCCACTCTCCCCCGCAAGCGGGCGGTACCCCCACGATCCCGGCTACGCCGGCATCATCGTCGCCGGCGCGCGTCATGCCCAGGCCTCCTTTCGCGATGGCATCTGTCGTGCCCGGCGCGCCGATGCCAGGTCGGGCACCGAGCGGCGGGCGGCGGCGAACTCGCCAATAGCGCGCCGGTAGCTGGCCAGCAGCGCATCGACGGTGTTGTCCCAGGAGAACGTCGCCGCGTGCTCGACCGCCGCGCGACGCATCGGCCAGGCCCGCGGCCCGCCACCGAGCCGCAGCATCTCGTCGATGGCCTGCGCCCACCGGTCGACGTCGTGACCGGCCACCAGCGTGCCGCTGACCCCGTCGCGCACCGCCACCGGCAACCCGCCGACCGCGGCCGCCACCACCGGTGTCCCACACGCCTGGGCCTCCAGCGCGACCAGACCGAACGACTCCGAATAGCTGGGCACCGCAACCAGATCGACGGCACGGAACAATCGGGCCAGGTCTTCCCGCGACTGCGGGGGCATAAACGTCACCCGGGCAGAGATACCCAATTCGTCGGCAAGCCGAACCAGGCCGTCCGGGGCGGCAAGTCCGCTGCCCGACGGTCCGCCGGCGACCACGACGTGCACCCGCGGCAGCTTGGCCGCCGCGCGCAACAAGACGTCGGGCCCCTTCAGCGGTTGAATCCGCCCGACGAACGCCACCACATCCGCGTCGGCCGGCAGCCCCAGCTTGGCCCTGGCGGCGTTGCGGTCACCGGGCCGGAACACATCCAGGTCGACACCGGGGTGGGCGACGTCGATCCGGGCGGGGTCGGCGTGATGTAACGAAACCAGTTGTGCGGCTTCGTCTTCGGTGTTAGCGATCAACCGGTCGGCCTCGTCGACGACCTGCTGCTCGCCGACGGCGCGCAGCGGCGGCTCGGGTATGTCACCTTCGGCCAGCGCGGCGTTCTTCACCGCGGCAAGGGTGTGCGCGGTGTGCACCAACGGCACCGACCAGCGGTCACGCGCCAGCCAGCCGACCTGACCGGACAGCCAATAGTGCGAGTGCACGATGTCGTAATAGCCCGGCTCGTGGGCGGCTTCGGCGCGCAGCACCCCGGCGGCGAACGCACACAGCTGCGTCGGCAGGTCATATTTGTCCAGGCCTTCGAACGGCCCCGCCACCACGTTGCGCACCAGCACACCGGGTGCCACCCGCACGATAGGCGGATCGGTGGACGCGGTAGCCCGGGTGAAGATCTCCACCTCGACGCCCCGACGAGCAAGATGAAGCGCGCTCTGCAGCACGTAAACGTTCATCCCACCGGCATCCCCGATGCCCGGCTGGGCCAGCGGCGACGTGTGCACCGCCAGCACCGCGACGCGACGCGGATCGGTCAGCTCGGAGGCGTCCGGCCGGGACAAGTCAGTGTGGCCCACAACGTCATCTTTGCAGGACCGCTCCGCATGCCCCGAAGACGCAGGTCAGGCGGGTGTCTCGGTGGCAAGGGGCAGCGCGACCACCGGCGGTTGGGCGCGGCGCATGGCACCCAGCGGATCGGCATACAGCCCGGCCAGCGACACGATGCCGGCCCCGGCCTCCTGGACCCGGTTGCCGAAGGCGGTGACCCGGATGTCGCGCGGTGGCAACACCGAGCGTGCGGCGAACGCGGCCTCGACGTGCTCCATGCCCTCCGGATATTCGGTGAACGCCTGCCCGCCGACCACCAGGTCGTCGGGATTGAGCAGATCGCGCAGCAACGCGACCGCTTCACCGAGCACCCTGGCCCGCTCCGCGAGCAGGTCCTGGGC
>Ga0210396_10001467_pt1 | contig 25456 bp, 20 predicted proteins | sample IncBWH17OmetaG_FD_155466 | JGI IMG/M metagenome (GOLD analysis project Ga0210396, IMG submission 155466) | Forest soil microbial communities from Barre Woods Harvard Forest LTER site, Petersham, Massachusetts, United States - Inc-BW-H-17-O ... | reverse complement strand
GGTCAGGTGTCCGTCCTGCTCGTTGAGTGTCCGCTGCACAATCATGGTGGTAAGCTTTTTCATCGCCGGTCTCCTCTATCTCCCGCGCTTCGAGCGCGTCGATAACTTGGGAGCTTAACGCATCCCGCTGGAGACCGGCCTTCTCATCCCATCTGTTATCGCCATTTGAAAGTGACGGCCCGATTCGCCAACTCGTCGACGATAGCGACGGGCATTATTTTCCAAAGATTTGTGCGTATGAGCGAGTTGATCGGCGCGCCGTGGGATGAATTCGGCCCTGGGGCTGGACGTTGGAATATTCCTGCGGCACGAATGAAGATACGAACGTCGCACTGCAAAACTTGCTGAAACCGCACAAGCATCAGAGCCAAAGCGACTTCAGTCTTGGAAGCTAGTCGCGTGGACACATAAGTGGTTACATTCTGTCGCGCCATAGTGATCGGGTTCCCCATTGATTCCAGCTAACAAATTCTCGCGCGGAAAATGGTCATTTAATGCTTATCTAATCAAAATAGAGCGCATTTATACGTGCTACCAAGAAAAGCAGCCCATTTTGATCCAATCGCTGGGTTACACTCAGAAGCTGAATCATGTCCACCAAGACAGATCTGCGTGCTGACCGCATCATGAGGGCTCTGCTCCAGGCGGGAGATATTTCGGTACAAGAACTCGCCGAGCAGGTCGGAACTTCGGCGCCAAGCATCCGGAGAGATTTGGCGCGCCTGGAGAACAAAGGGCTCGTTCTCCGCACGCATGGTGGGGCCACCCTTGTCGAACCATTGCTTTACGAGCCGTTCCGCCACGATACCTCCTTTCAGGCCCGGGAGCTGCGTTCGGCCGATGCCAAGCGCCGGATTGGTTTGGTTGCCAGTGAGTTGGTCGGCGAAAACGAGACCATCGGGTTGACTGCCGGCACGACAACCACCCAGATTGGCCGGTCGCTGCGGTATCGCAAAGGCATCTCGGTAATTACAAACGCGCTAAACATCGGGATGGAGTTGTGCAATCAGCCGACCATCAAGACGATGATTACCGGGGGAACGCTCGCCTGGGCGTGGACATTCGCGCTGGCCGGACAGCCCGCGCTGAACTTCCTGCGCGATGTCTATCTGGACAAGGCTTTTATCGGCGTGACAGGATTCGATCTGGAGCGGGGAATCACGACGTTGGAGCCAGAAGAGGCCGCAGTCTCTCTGGCCATGCTTCACAACGCAAAGCGTGTGATCGTCGTCGCGGACTCCAAGAAAATTGGAAACGTCAGCCCTGCGCTGATCTGCCCGCTCTCTGCCATTCACGTACTCGTAACCGACACCGACATCCCCCTAGAAGTCCACGACGAGTTGGTTGCTCGTGGAATCGAAGTCATTCTCGCTTAGGTTCTCCCGCGGCCGGGTACGTGATACAGGGACCATCTTTGAATCCTGCATCTTCTGAGTGGCGCGTTGTTCGGGGCGCCTTGGCGCCGGTTCTCGGCTAACCACTCTCATTAGAGAGTTTTCAACATCTGGTATCCATCGCGGAGATCGTGGCAGCACCTTTCATACTGTAAGAGAAAGGCGAACCCATGATGGCATGGCGATGTAGTATCCGACCGCCGCTAAATCTCCTAAAAAAGATCATATGATCGCCCAAGTATCGCAAAACTGATTGTTTTATATTGAAATGAGCGAATTAATGAAATAACTGTCCTAATCGGAACACGTTTGTGCCCCGAAGCGACAAACTCTCGATTAGCCCAGCTCCGGCTCGAACGGCCCGGCAGAACGAAGGATGGATGCTCACTAAGCTCACCGCGCGCAAACTACTGACTGAAACAAAACAGATCGACTATCCCATCGTGACCATCGAGGACGGTCAGATCATCAGCCTCGAAAGTGGCTCGCCCAATGGATCCACGGAGACGTTGACGGCTGCATTCTTCGACATCCACGTCCACGGCGCGTACTCTCACGATTTCATGACGGCGTCTCCCAGTGAGATCGCCGAGGTGGGGCGATTCTTAGCCATCCGTGGTGTAGGACACTATCTGCCGACTACGGTAACCGGACCCATCGATGCGACGCTGCGCGCCCTGGACACGCTTGCGCATGCAATCGAAGACGCCTCGACCGACGGGGTTGCGTCGACCGCAATCCCAGTCGGGATTCATCTGGAAGGCCCCTTCATCTCCCACCATAAGCGCGGCGTTCATCCCGCATGCTGCATTCAGGAGCCGAGCATCGAACTCTTCGAGAGATTCCAGCAGGCGGCGCGCGGACAGATTCGATTGATGACCCTCGCGCCCGGCCTTCCTCATGTGCTGGAGTTGATCGCACATGCCACAGCCAGCGGGGTGCGCGTGACTATGGGGCATAGCAACGCAACCGCATCCGAGACTCTTGCAGCAATTGCCGCCGGTGCGACCAGCTCGACCCACCTCTTCAATGCCATGCGTGCGCTCGACCATCGCGAGCCCGGGATCACGGGGACGATTCTCGACCGTGACGATGTCTACGCGGAGGCCATCTGTGACGGGCTGCATGTTCATCCCGCTATCGTCCGGCTATGGTTGAAGATGAAGGGGGAGGAGCAGGCCATCCTGGTAACGGATGGGACGTCCGCGACAGGAATGCCGGATGGAATCTATACGCTCGGGAACTTCTCCGTCGAGGTGAAGGACGGCGTTTGCCTCTCCGATGGAACTCTCTCAGGCAGCGTGTTGACGATGGACCGGGCCGTCGAGAACCTACAACGTTTTACCGGAGCGTCGCTCGGGACAGCGGTGCGGCTGGCATCGCTGAATCCAGCTCGCATGTTGGGACTAGAGCATCTAACGGTATTCACCCCCGGAGCGCCTGCGAATTTCAACCTCTACAACGAGGCCGGAGAGCGTCTCGGAAGCATCTTCCGTGGGCGGCGAGTAGCCTAGGCTCCGCTCGACCCTGAACTCCCGCCAGATTCTGGATTTTGAGTGCCGCGGGCTGTAGTGGGCCTGTGCAAAACCTGCGAACAGCCGCGGCTGGGCGGTTCGCAGGCCAATTCAGCCCCTCAAGTGCGATATGCAAGCCACTAAAGTGACCATTTGCCGCTCATAAGGACAAACTTATGGCTTAAATATGACTAAAGAGCAATTTATTTTGGCCAAATGTTAATTTTCCTATTGCATTACCCCGTGGGTAAAGGATAGATTTCACACAATTGCCACAGATTTGATCGCTTCAGCCACATTTGAACAAAAAAGTGGCCGCAGCAAACCCTTGTCAACAGTTATTTGCCATGAAACATTTCTTGAAGCCAGGGAGACCCTCGATGTTCGTCAAATACAACAGACTCATATCCGCGGCAACGCTCAACCTTAGGTTGCTGTTTGTGGCTGGTGCCACCTGTCTTACGTTGGCGACCTCGTCGCCGGCGTTTGCGCAGCAGGCAGCCGGCTCGATTACAGGCACAGTTATCGATCCGGTAGGCGCGGCCGTTCCCAACGCCATGGTCATCGTTCGAGACCTGGATCGCGGAACCACTTGGACGGCCAAGACCAACAGCGCAGGCATCTATGAGTTCCCGCAGATTACCGTGGGCAACGTCGAGCTCAACGTGCAGGCACCCGGCTTTACCACGGCACACCGTAACTCCTTTGTCCTGGTACTGAACCAGGTTGCCCGGGTCGACTTCAAACTGAAGGTTGGGGATGTGACCTCGACGGTCGAGGTGACGGATGCTCCTCCTCTGCTCCAGACCGCTTCCACCGAGATGGGCACGCTCATCGACGCGAATGCTGCGACCTCGCTCCCGCTCGCAACCCGGGATACCAACCAGCTGACCTTGCTGGCACCGGGCGTCGTCAGCCCCAACATCTTTGCCTTCCAGTCGTCTCAGACCACCTTCGGTACCGGTCGTCCCTACGTCAACGGCGCACGCGAGCAGGACAATAACTTCTCGCTCGATGGCATGGACGTCAACCAGGCCGACAACAACGACGTTGCCTATGTCCCCAGCCCCGATGCCCTCCAGGAATTCAACATCATCACCAGCAACGCGCCAGCCGACTTCGGTAACTATATCGGCGGCGTCGTCGTCCAGTCGCTCAAGTCTGGCACCAACGAGTTCCACGGAAACGTCTTCGAGTTCTTCCGCAACACCGTTCTCAATGCGAACACCTGGCAGAACAAGGCCAACGCCTTCATCATCGGCCAGGACGGAACCGTTAGCGGATCCACCCTGCCCCGTGCTGTTCTGCAGTGGAACGAGTTTGGCGGCACGGTCGGCGGCCCCATCATCAAGAACAAGCTGTTCTTCTTCGCCGACTTCCAAGGCGCTATCAACAATACTCCCAAGACCTACTTGAAGAACAACATTATCCCGACGCCGTACCTCTCCGGCAACTTCGCAAACCTCTGCACCAGCCAGGGAGCTGCATTCGTCAACGGCATCTGTTCGAACCCCGTTCTCCAGCTCTACATGCCAGCCACAGGCGTTACCCCGGGCAATCGTACGCCTTATCTGAACAATCAGGTTCCGGTCAGCAGCAAAGTGGCCTCGGCCATCGTTGCTTCTCCCCTCTTCGCGCAACAGGAAGGCCAGCTGAGCTACGCCACCAGCGGCTATGTTCACTCCTATCAGGGCGATATGAAAATCGACTGGCAGGCATCGCCCAGAGATCACGTCATGGGCCGCTACTCCCAGATGTACACCATCAACACCAGCAGCAATGGCACCGACGTGTTGACTCCGAACCTCACCCGCGAATATCCGCTGAAGAACTTCGTCATCAACTACGATCGCACCATTACACCAACGCTGGTGAATGAATTCCGCGTCGGCGCGCAAATCTTCCCAGCAAACGACCAGCAGTACACCAACGCAGCCGGCGGGAATCTGCCTCAGCAATTCGGTCTGCCCGGCGTTCCGGGAGACATTCTTCCGGCGATGTCCTTCGGGTATCAGCCCATCGGAAGCAACAACGGCGTCGAGATCTTCCACGACACCACCATCCAACTGGAAGATTCGCTCACTTGGACCCACGGCAAGCACTCCATCCACACCGGCTTCGAGTTCTACCACTACATCATGAACGACCTCTACGCTGGCAACTCCGGTGCCTCCGGTGGATTCATCTTCACCGGCCAGTACACCGCCAACCCCAACCAGTGCACAACCGATCCTGTGACCCATCTACCCGTATGCGCCGGAGGAAATGCCTTCGCGGACTTCCTGCTGGGTATGCCCCAAGAGGTTCAGCAGGGGGCGCCCTTGCACTTCAACCTGCGCAACAGCCTCTTCGGAGCCTTCCTGCAGGATACCTACCAGGCCACCTCCAACATCACCCTCACCCTGGGTCTGCGTTATGAGCTGACCACTGCACGCGGCGACAAAGACGCCAGCAAGAACGTGAACTACGATCTCATCACCGGACAACCCCAGATCGGAAAGAACTACAATACCTATAAGGGGATTACCAATTTCCAGCCGCGTCTCGGCGTTGCGTGGAAGCCTGATTGGGCTCCGAACACTGTCATCCGCGGAGCCTATGACATCTCCACCTACATGGAAGGAAACGGCGTCAACAATATGGCCGTCGTCAATCCTCCCAATGTCATCATGACGGATGAGTTGAACAAGTCCGGCGCTGCGCTAAACCTGCCGGTCACGACACTGGATCAGGGTTACTCGACGTTCTCGACGGCCTGCACCCCAGCACAATTCGTTGCCCTCGCTTCAAATTGCATCTCTGGAGTCCAGGCCCACGCGACCGACCCCAACCTTCGGCCGGCCGTGGATCAACAGTGGAACGTTGTAGTGCAGCACCAGTTCAAAGGCAACGCCACCGCCTCGCTCGGTTATGTAGGTAACAAGATCGATCACTTGTCCGACATCTACCTTTACAACCAGAAGCAGCTCAACTCGGCCGGCGCTGTTGTTCCCGGTCCGTATATGCAGCAGCTCCTGGCTGCTGGCGTAGGACAGGCCCGCTTCAACGCCTCTGACGGTATCTCCTCCTTCAACGCACTGGAAGCCACTGTGGCGCAGAAAAACTTCCACGGTCTCGATCTCCAGTTCTCGTACACCTGGTCGAAGTGCCTCACCAACACCCTGGGCTACTACGGTTCCTATGGCGATGAAGAGGGCGCCGGCGAGTCGCAGACTCAGGCCACACAGAACTTCTTCCAGAACGAGTACAACCCCAAGGCTGACTACGGTCGTTGCACCACCGACGCCGCATCCAACTTGGGCGGCTATGCTCTCTACAGCCTTCCGTTCGGTCGCGGCAAAGCCTTTGGTTCCAACGCCAACTGGCTTGTAAACCAGGCCATCAGCGGCTGGCAGATTGCAACCGACCTATCCTTCCGTTCCGGCTTTGGAATCACTCCCTTTGCAGGTTCCTACATGGGCGATCAAAACCCGCTCTCCGCATCCTCGCTCACCGGTTCCTACCAGCCTCGGCCAAACTGCGTTGAAGGCGTCTCTAGCAGCCAGGACATGCAGACGGTCCAGATTGGCAGTAGCATCGGCAAAGTCGATCTCAACCCCGCAGCCGTCACGGGAACAAACAACGGCCAGTTTGGCAATTGCTCTTCCGGCTCGTTGCGTGGTCCTAGCCTCAAGACGGCCAACCTCAACCTGACCAAGAGATTCCCGATCACCGAGCGGGTCAACGCGGCCTTTGGGGCCCAGTTCATCAACCTGACGAATACGCCGATCTTCAGCGTACCGGCAAGCTGGTGGGGTCAGTACAGCTCCTGTGTAAGCTGCAGCGGCGTTCGCACCACCGGTTTCAACGGCGGTGGCAGTGGAACAGTTGGGTCCTTTGGTCTGCTGGACGGCTCGAACCCTGGTCGTCAAGTCGAACTCTCACTCAAGCTGAACTATTAATTCGCAACCCCGAGACTCCGCAGACCTTCGTCTGCGGAGTCTTTTTTTATGACAATGTCACCGGATTGAGTACGGCTTGAGAAGCGCCGAACCGTCCAACTAATCTTTTGAATGTGTTTCTCGCATCGGCATTGTGATCTTATGCATATAACGTTGGTAGGTAGAGTAGTGCAGAGGTGAATCGATGCAGCGCCGTGAGGCTATTTCGAAATGACCCGAGCCGGCATAATTTTTCTTCTGGGCCTGATGGGTTTGCTATCCCCTACAACTCAAGCCGTAAAGCCGGAATCGACCGCATCCACCGCACAGGCGGGTGGCTTAAATAAAAATGAGGGTAACATCAGGCGCGCCAACTACGCGGGAGATGCGGCTTGCGTCTCCTGTCACAAGCAACAAGGCCTGCCTTACCTGCACACGTCGCACTACCTTACCTCGCAACCTGAGAACAACGAGTCTGTGTTGGGTTCATTCCGGGAGGGGTCAAATGTCCTGACGATCGTTGATCCGACTGTAACATCCGAGCCCGGCCTTTATTTCAAGATCGAAGCGAAGGACGGCGGCCACTTTGAAACCGCTGTAACCGGGTGGGGCAAGCAGGTGCAGACCCGAACCGAACGGATAGATATAGTCACTGGCCGGGGTGTGCGGGGAGCTACTTACCTCTACTGGCAAGGTGACCAGTTGTATGAGCTGCCGGTAAGCTACTGGACGGACGGGCACCAGTGGATTAATAGCCCCGGCTACGAAAACGGTTCCGTTGACTTCTCGCGGCCCGTCAACCCTGGTTGCCTCGAGTGCCATGCAACCTACATTCGACCGCTTTCGCCGGATCCGGCAACGAATCGCTATGACAGAAACAGCTTGGTGACCGGAATTTCCTGCGAGAGATGTCATGGCCCAGGTGCGGAGCACGTGGCGAGACAAAAAGCTGGTTTAGCTTCGGTCGCATCGACTGAGCAGGCGATTCTGAATCCGGCGAAGTTTTCTCGTGACCGGCAGGTAGATCTGTGTGCACTGTGCCATAACGGTATTCAACGCGAAGCAACGGCACCAGCATTTTCATATATACCCGGCAAACCGCTGAGTGATTACTTTAAGCCGCTGCAGGTAGAGAGAGCGGCGCATCCGGATGTACACGGCAATCAGGTAGGCTTGTTGCAGCGTAGCCGCTGCTACCTGTCGTCCCCGAACATGACTTGTTCGACATGCCATGACGTGCATGCAAAAGAGCAGCTGGCTGCAGCCTATTCGGCGAAATGCCTGACCTGCCATCAGTGGCAGAGTTGCGGCCTCTCAAAAACGATGGGACATTCTCTAGCGAACAACTGTATTGATTGCCACATGCCCGTTGAACCGACCAGCGTGATCGTCTCAGAGACTGCGGATAAGGTGGTTCGAGCGACAATGCGGAATCACTGGATCAAGGTTTATCCCGACACAGTCAAGCGTTGAGTCAAACGGTTGCGAGCCGCGTTGAATACCGTCTCTTATAAGAAAAAAGATGCAGTCACAATAGAGCCGCACTGGCTGTGAAGATGGAGACCCCTACGGCTGCGGTATCCCGTGGGCTTCAGCGAGCTTCTGGTATAGAGCCTGGCTCGCCTGCATTGATTCTTTATTCATCGTGCTGGCCTTGGCAAACTCAGTTTTAGCTTCTTCTTTTTTGCCCGCGGATTGATAGAGCTTTGCCAGTCTCCAGTGAGGGGTGACGTCTTTCGGATCGAGCTCGATCGCCTTCTGGAGCTCGCTTACCGCTTCGTCTTTTCGACCTTCTTCTGCGTAAACAATTCCCAGATCGCGGTGTGCGAGGGCAAAGGACGAATCGGCCGCAAGTGCCTTCTCCAACTCCGGCTGTGCTTTTGTGTAGTCCTTCAACTGAACGTAGGAGTCGCCAAGATAGGCTCGTGCTTGGATGTGCCGGGGGTCGTTGTCGAGTTCGGCCTGAAACTCTCTGGCTGCTTCGAGAAAGTGGTTCTGGGTCCAGAGGAGATACGCCAGGCCGAAGTGGACGTTAGGTTCTTTCGGATTGGATCGAATGGCAGCGCGAAACTGTTCGGTAGCTCCCGCGTCATCGCCCGTCTCGTCGAGTGCTTCGCCGGCCAGCATGTCCGCCTCAGCGGAGTCGGCATTCAGGGCAAGGATCTCCTTATAGACATCGAGGACGCACTGATACTGCTTGCTCCATAAGCAACTGTGGGCGAGCGCCAGCCGCAGGGGCAGACTCTGCGGATCACTTTCTGTTGCTCTCTTCAGATAGGGGATCGCTACAAAATAGTCACCCATACCGTAGTGCGCCATGCCGAGCAGGATGGTCAGGCGCTGGTCGTCAGGATGTTTCTTGAGCTCGGCAGTAAAAGGCTTGACGGAGGCTTTGAAGTCTTTGGTCTTGAAGAGCGCGAGGCCGAGATTCATCTGGAGCCCGGGCAGCGCGGGATTTAGTGCGAGCGCTTTGTGATAGTTAGCGATGGCCTCGTCGTATCGCTCCTGGCGAGCTTCGATCACGCCCAGATGCGCGAATGCCTCTGCGTTCTGCGGATTGCCTTGAGCTATGTTTTGCCACGCCTGCTCGGCTTCAGCGTTCTTCCCCTGCTGTTCGAGTGCTAAGGCATTCTGGCGGGCGTCCCCCTGAGCTGAAAGGATGGCGGTTCCGGAGACGACGACCCACAGCGCTCCCACCAGCAACCATGTCCGGTTTTGCCGCTTCACCGTGTGCCCCCCTGGGGTATTTTAGTACGCAAAGTATTCATAATACGCAAAATGAAAAAGTGGCGCGGCAAGGTTGCTACCGCGCCCGGAGATGGTGATTGCTTTAGAAGACGAGCTTGCCTCCCAGTTCAAGTGTTCGGGGGTCATACGTGCTGGTGACCTTACCAAAGCTGCCCTTGGAGGTGCCATCACTGTTGAAGCCATTGAATTGCTGGCCGATGCCGTTGAACTGCGTGTGGTTGAAGGTGTTGAAGGACTCCGCACGAAGCTCGAAGTGCGCCCGTTCGGCCATAGCAAAGGACTTGTAGATTGAGGTGTTGAAGTTGACGCGGCCCGGCCCGATGACTGTGTCCTTCCGGGCGTTACCGAAGCCCTGGTTCAGACCTCCCGCCCATGCTGGCGTGGGCGCTGCAAAGGCAGATTGATCAAACCACTGCTTCTGTGACTTGAGGTAGTGGATTTTGCCCACAACATTGGGCCGATTGGTGTAGCCGCCGCCCAGGCCGATGGTGTCGTATCCGACGTTGAGAGTCGGACCCCCATTCGCGTTTGGGGCGTTGAGGGTGCCGCCAGACTGTAAGTTTGCCGTACCTGAAATCTCCCAGCCTCCGAGGAGCGAGTGTGTGAGACCTGAACCTGATCTGAAGATAGGCAGCTTGTACATGTAGTTCAGGTTGAGGATGTGACGCCGGTCGTAACCGCCGGATCCCTTGTCGTACTTGAGGTTCCAGGGATTGCCTACACCCTGGTCGTCACTGGTGGCGATGTCGATCTCGTGAGACCAGGTGTAATCGACCTCGCCCGAGAGACCCCAACGGTTTTGCATACGAAGGCCCGCCTGGAAGCTGTTGTAGTTGCCGTTTGTGGTGTTCTCCTGCTGGTTGAGAGCGGCAAACCCCTGATAGGTGCGATAGAAATCCCCGTTGGAGAGCGATTGGTGATTGGGATTTGTTCCGGAGTTGTTGCTCGAGTCGCCCGCGTTGGCACGGATGCTCATCGGCGTGTTGAGAGGATAGTTGTTGATCTGGCGCCGTATGTTCTGATGCCAGGCCAGGTTGCCAACATATTGCACTACTGCCACGACTGACGGTTTGATTTCGTGCTGCACACCAAGGCTGTACTGCGCAACACCAGGGGGCGGGAATGTACGCGACAACGTAGTTAGCCCTTGAGGACCAAACGGTACCGCCGCTGTTGCACCCGTTACATAGCTCGTACCCGGATTGGTAAGGTAGACATTGGATGCACTGGGATTATTGGAGAAGGGAACACTAGGGGCAACGTCATAGATATCGTTGCCCTGCATGCGCTCGTAGAAGGAGCCGATGCCGCCGCGCAGAATGGTCTTGCCAGTTCCGAAGAGGTCTTCAGAGAAGCCGACGCGAGGCTGCAAGGTACCGTAGTCGTTTCTGGACAGGCCCCTTGGTTCACCGTTCTGTCCGGCGATGTAGATGCCATTGAGGTAGAACTGCTGACCGTTTACGGTTGCAAATCCAGGTCCGTTAGGATCGAGAGAGCTGGTTCCCGATATATAGGCTGGGGCCAGACTGGATAGATACAGGTTGGGATCAAAGTTGGCTACATTGTTCCCACGCTCCCATGCGGACGGCAGAGCGTCGTAACGAAGTCCCAGCTGCAAACTGAGGCGCTGCGTTACTTTCCAGTTATCCATCGCATAGACTGATGTCGTCTGATTGACATAGTGACGGATTGGTAGGGACTGGGTCTGCGCATACTTGCTGGAAAGGCCCAGCAACATGTCCATAAACGGATCGCCGGAGTACTTGGTCTTTACCCCGGTCGCGGGATCCGTAATGGTTCCTCCGGTGACGTTGTTGAAGGTGAAATCGCCGCCCGGGTTTCCGAAGAGCTGCTGGTTCTTGGTGTAGCGGTTATAGCTGAAGCCGAACTTCATGGAGTGCTTACCGCTCAGGTAAGAGATATCCACCTTAGGACTGTAGTCCTGTGCAGCGTTGTGCCATGGGGCTGAGCCGGGTTTTTCCTGGGTTCCATACTGGCCGTTCCAGGTCATGTTGGGCACGTTCTTGGAACTGTTGTTGAAGAACCGGTTGACATTGAAGCCGGAGGGCGTCAGCGAGTTCGGACTGTTGACGATGTCGATGCTGTTGCCGTCGTAGTTGATGCTGACTTCAGCCAGCAGGTTTGGGGTGATGCTTCCGGTGAGCTTGAGAGCAGCGCTGTTGGAAGGGGTAACGATTGTGCTGGTAATTGTGTTGTAGCTCGCGCCAGACCATCCCACCATAGGTCCACCCTGCGCCTGCGTGACGGAATCGTGCAGGTAGTGAGCGAGGATCTGCCATTTGTCGTTAATGCGATGGTCGACTCGGGCGATGTCGTCGCGCACTGTAAGAGGCGTCTGCGCGGAGCTGGCGATCTGATCGTTGGCCAGATTCGGCTTTGGAACGATTCCGGAGTTGAGGTAAGCTACGGCGTTCGGGTCGAACAGTGCTGCGGGAATGGTGTTGTTGGGGAAGGGTTGTCCGGCAGTCAACCCCAGCGATGCAAGCTTAGCCGCATAGGCTGGATCGCCTACACTGCTGGCAGAGGGAACGAGAATGGCCGAGTCGGAAGCAAATTTAGGCGCCACATATTGCAAATTCTGACCGGCAGTTGGGAAGTCGCCAGCGGGGAGCGTGTTGACGATGTTCGGCGAATTGCCCTGTTTGATCTTGCGCCACTCCTCGTTCCAGAAGAAGAAGGTCTTCGACCGGTCTTTGTTGTAGAGGCCAGGAATCATGACCGGGCCGCCGATATTGAAGCCGTAGATGTTGTAGTTCAACACCGGGCGTTTTGAGTTGCTTTGCTTGTTGAGGAAGTAGTTGGCATCGTAGGCCGTGTTTCGGTTGAACTCCCAGAGCGAGCCGTGGAAGTTACGGGTGCCGCTCTTGAGGCCAAGCGAGATGGTCGCGCCTGACGAGATACCGTAGTCGGGTGGGTAGTTGCTGGCGAGTGTCTCGAACTGGGCGATGGCATCCTGGGAAGGCATAATCTGCATGCCGCCGGCTCCGCCGCGGTCATCCGATTCTCCGCCATCGATGAGCCATATGTTGTGGGCCTGACGGAGGCCGTTGATGCTGAGGTTGAAGCTGCTCCCCCCGGCTCCAGCGGACGGCGTATTGTTGTCGGGCATCATGGAGCTGGCACCGAGTCCGATTGCAGCGAGAGCGGCGAAGTTGCGGTTCTCGGTGGCGATTTCGCTTATCTGTTCGGAGTTGATGAGGGAGCTGACAACGTTGGAGTCGGCCTGGACGGTAAGCGCATTGGCCGAGATGGTGACCGTCTCATTCACGCTGCCTACAGACAAACTCACGTCCGCCCGCAATGTCTGGGAGACATTCACTTCCAGCCCCTTGGCGACATAGGCCTGAAAGCCTTGCATATTGACCTTCAGTTCGTACGTGCCGATATTTAGCGCTGGAATACTGTATAGTCCGGCGGAGTTGGTTACGGTACTGCTGACGAAACCAGTCGCGGCAGCAGTGACGGATACCTGCGCACCGGCAATTGTTGCCCCTTCTTTATCGGTTACGGTTCCGGTTATCACCGAGTTCTGCTGTGCGTAGGTAACTGTGCACGCGAACAATAAGAACATCACTAGTGTGAGTATCCTGTTTCTTCCAAGATGCATTACGTCGTCCTCCCTCAAAAAGCTTGCAATTTCTCAATTTGCTGCTCACTCCAACAACCAAGGCAACCTGACATTCTCGTTAGATTTTCGTGGTTGATGTTCCAGCCCTAACCGACTTGAATATTTCGTTTTTTATACGGCCACACAAATCTCCTTAGGTCCGTTCAGAACCCAAAACCATCTACGCCTGGAGACCGCATTACGCGATCTTCTAAAGCGATTTAGCATTGAGGCCGCAACAATAGGGAGTAAGTGCGATATGTGTCAAGAAAATTCTTGCGGCACAGTTTTGCCCGCGAAAATAATGGAGGCTCTCATTTGAGCTAACCGTTGAAGATCCCGGAGATGGAGCATACGCGTGGCGTCCTGCGCCGGGAGTTAGATCGACCGACGAGGTCTACACGTCTTTTCGATATTGGGTTACCCAGTGTTGGGCCGTTCGAAAGGTAACTCCAGCTTCTGTCGCCATAAAGCGCGGTTCCGGTCGGATTGTTTGCATGTTAAGTCGTTGAGGAGCACGTGGTGTTCCGTAGGCTGAAGTCAGGAACGACACTGATTCAGAGAACGACCACGGAGGCTCCTGGAGGACCTATGTGTATTACATCGGACTGGACGTACACAAGAAGACGATCATCCATTCGCCGCAGCGGCTCGGTGTGTGCGATCGATGACATGATAAGGCGCCCGGCATCCTCGAAGCTTATAAATCCGCGATCGTGTGTCTAGCAGCCTTCTTGGGATTGAGTAACGGCTTTCCGATCGCCAGCGGGCGCTTGGGTGATGTTCGCGGGAACCCCCTACGCGTATCTGCATGTCTGCGGCAGCCCGTGGGAAGGCAATGGATACTACGAGGGCGATAAAGCAGTCTGGACCATATCTTACGCTCGTCGCTGAAAGCCGACAGCAACGGTTGACGCGTGTACTCCACTCGGCACTGCTCCTCCAATTCGCGAAACCATCATGTGTGTCCAAACCCTTTCGCTCAATGAGTGACAAGACGATTTTGCGCTCACCAACGCCGATCAGGGCAAGTAATGCTAGGGTTGTCGACAAGACAACCACCACCAACGCATAGCGTTCTTTACTTCCTCGAGTTGATATTGAGCAATCCGCTTGAGGCTTGGTCTGTCAGGGATGAGGGAAGGTGTCGGCCGATACCTTCGCCCAATAGATTCTTCACCCCACTTCTGGCTTAATAGCAAGTAACGCGAACGTGGGCATGTGCCTTCGAACTCACAGCGGGTGATCGGGCAACCACGCTGGTTGAATCTTGTTACGAGTCAGGATAGCCATTACACGAGTGGGACTACCAAGATCGCGCCCCAAGGTACTTGAAGAAGGGCGACTCGGAGGGAGGAGGCGCCTGAACTATCGATGCTGCGCCGGGAAGATCCGAATCGATCAGTAATGCAGCCTCGTCCCATACGCGGAGGTCGTTCTCGATTTCGTGATGAGGCTTGTTGAACACCCGAGCATACCAACTATAGTCGTCGTAATTGATTGGACGGTTTTCATAGATCGTCCGAATATTCCCAATGATCTCTGTCCGTGCGGGATCAACTGCAACAATTTCTGAGCGTCCATGAAGCGGACCTTTAGCCTGATAGGAATTGATTGCGCTTGCTACGTTTCGGGGAACCCCTGAGGCCTTGTGGCCGGGTTTGCTAATCGTGTCAATCTGAATCGTGAGCGCGACCGGCACGCCCATCTGATCAAACTTGCGGGCGAACGTGACTGTCTCCGTGGCACCCCAACTGTGCCCGTAGATGATGGTGTCCGCTCTTTCTCAAGGGACGAGAGTACGCCATCGTGGTCGGTATCGAAGAGACGCACGACTTGATGGATGACCATTCGCCCATGGTGGTTCCTGAAGACTTCGGACCTTCGATATTCCCTGCCGGTCTAGTCAATTAGAAATGTGTCGTTCTCGACGGCAAAGAGAGCGTTATTGGACCAAGTATTTCGAGGTTTTGTAGACCGCTGGCTCGAGGACTTCGCTCCAGTTCCTATTTATCACTCCCTCTATCTTTAGCCGACGAATTCTGGTGTCATTCCGCATCTCCTCGATTGGGTGAGTAAACGCTAAGCTCGAATATGCTCATGGACTATTGAGCGCGCTCTGGTGAGGTGCGGGCGAATTCAGCTTCAATCTCTCTTCTAAGCTGTGCGGTAAGACTCCGAATCTCAGCTTCTGAGGCTGCAGTCCGAAGTTTTCCTTCAAGTAAACAGAGGACATGAAAACCCTAACTCTGATCGATTGACTGCGCCTGTCGAAACTGGCCGGTGAAGCGTGGGAGCCACGGTCCAATTGCTCTTACTGGGAGTTTAGCAAGCTATTTCTATACTGAGTGTAGAGTTCTTAGGCCTCACTCGGGCAAAGTTATTGCGCCTTCACCAAAGTCGCTATGAGGAGATCGAGGTCGGCTGGGTTGACGTCGCTGATGGCGACGATGCGCAGGTCGGGCGTCGTGGCGGAGTGGATGGCGAATCCTGAGCAGGTGCTTGGCAGCGCGGTAAGGATCGGGCCGCCGGTGCGTTGCGTGAGGAAGATTGAGACCTCATGTTTGTGAATGGTGAACAGGAGCAGGGCCGCAGGTTGCCGATTAATGTAGGTCAGGTCCGCGCCTTTGAGAGTGGTATCGGGGGCAGGGCTGCGGAATCGGGGAGGTTGAAGCTGAAAGGGAGACGTCCCTGGAACCAGGGTTTGACAGTATGGCGGTCGGTCGAGACGACCTGAGGGGTCGCTCCATTCGAGAGAGTAGCGAGATGGTGGTCGAGGAGTTCCGCAGCGAGAGCGTTGGCTTGATGGGACTGGCGCCAGCCAAGGAGTGAGACAGTCAGCAGGACGGCCGCGCGGCGAGGGCCGCCCAGGCTAAAGAGCGGAGAGTTGTCATTGAGTGGATGCGCGCGGTCTTCTTTGTCCTCGCCTCCTTCTGCGCCTGCGAATGGAGCTCAGCCGTCAGGCGCATGAGGGCTTCGGGGGATGGTGCGAAGCGATGGCCGGCGCGGCAGGTAGCGGTTTTTAGCTGGGTAGCGGAGAGGATACGCATGGTGCAGGCGTGGCAGCCGGTGAGATGCTGCTCAATTCCCTGCCGTTCGGCGGGTGGAAGTTCGCTGTCAATAAAGGCGTTGAGCTTGCCCAGATTGAGATGCTCGGTGGACTGATTTGTTTGAGGCGTCTGAGTCATAGTGATTCTCCGAGCTGCAGCTGTAGAAGTTGGCGGAGGGTGCTGCGGGCGCGAGAGATACGCGACATGACGGTGCCGATGGGGACGTCTAGGATGGCGGCAATGTCTTTGTATTTAATTTCTTCCACGTCGCAGAGAAGGACAACCTCGCGGAGTTGTGGCTGAAGCTGTTCGAGCGCCATGTGGAGAGCGGCCTGATTGTCGAGACGGATGAGCGTGTCTTCCGGAGTGAGGCTGGCAACTGTGTCGAGTGTTTCCGGATCGTCTTGAGGAAGACGGTGCGGGAGGCGGCGATGCCGCTGCGCGACGTGAGGAAGGTATTGCGGAGGATGCGGAAGATCCACGCCTTGAAGTTGGTGTCGGGCTCAAAGGAGTCGAAGGCGCGGAGGGCTTTGGAGAAGGTTTCCTGCACGAGGTCTTCGGCCTCGGATTGATTGCGGGTGAGCCAGAAGGCGTGGTTATAGAGCGAGGCGAAGAGCGGCAGCGCGAGCTCTTCAAAGGTTGCGCTGCAGGTGACGGTGGAAGGCATGGTGCGGAGTGCCTCGGTTTGTCTGAGGTTGCGGGGATGCAACGACACGGCGTAGACCGGCAAGTGTTGGCTGTTGAACATCACTACCGTAAACCGAATCGCAGACAGATTATTCCACGAATTAATTACGGGTGCGTTGGAATAAAGGGAAGCCAAGCCAGTTTTGTGCAGTGTAGGCAAATTAAAACCAAACGGGAGCTTAATTTAATGAACCGGTTTAAGAATGATGAAGTAGTACAAGATAACCAGAACCCTGCGCAATCCGCGGGAGACGGCATCGATCGGCGCAATTTTCTGGGGTGCATGGCGTGGGCCGGCACAGGGCTGCTTTGGTCGATGGGTGGCGGCGTGCCGACGGCGAAGCTGCGGGCGCAGACGATGAAGGGCGGGGGTGGGGCCGGAGTTGGGAAGGTTGAGGACTTTTCCTTCGTGCAGATCAGCGACTGTCATATCGGATTCAACAAGGGAGCAAATCCGGATGTGACCGGGACGCTGAAGAAGGCGATCGACCGAGCTAATCTAGCCTCGGTGGGCATGAAAGCCCCGGACTTCATGCTTCACACCGGGGACATCACGCAGAACTCGAAGGCAGTGGAGTTCGATACGGCCGCGGAGGTAATCAAGGGCTTCAAAAGCGAGGTGTTCTACGTTCCTGGTGAGCACGATTTTATAGACGACGGAGTGCAATACAGGCAGCGCTTCGGCAAGGGAACCGTGGGCAATGGCTGGTACAGCTACAACCACAAGGGAGTTCACTTCGTGGGCCTGAACAATTGCGTGCAGGTGGATGCAATGGGCAACATGGGCAACGATCAGCTGGCATGGCTGAAGTCTGACTTGGCCGGCCAGAGTCACTCGACACCAATCGTGGTCTTTGCGCATATCCCGTTGTGGATGGTCTACGAAAAGTGGGGATGGGGCACAAAGGATGGCGAGCAGGCGCTTGCAATGCTGAAGCCCTTTGGTTCGGTGACGGTGCTGAATGGCCACATTCACCAGGTCGTCCAGAAGGTAGAAGGCAATGTGGCCTTCCACACCGCGATGGCTACCGCGTTTCCGCAGCCCGCACCGGGAACTGCGCCGAACCCTGGGCCAATGATGGTGCCCGCAGGCAAGCTGCAGAGCTTGCTGGGAGTCACCAGAGTCAAGGTCGTTCACGGACATAATCATCTGGCCGTGGTTAACTCGACGCTGGCGGAGACTGTCTGATGCGTCCGTGGGCTATAGCGGCATTGACGGTGGCTGCCGTGATGGCGCTGGGGTATGTCCATCCGTTCGGGAATCCACGTGTCCAGCCTGCGAAGGGGCTCAGCACATTGCTGCACGGCGCCAATATGCCGGCGGATGCGAAAGCTGTGCTGGTAACGAAGTGCGCGGACTGCCACTCGAGCGAGACCCGGTGGCCGGTGTATGCGAGGGTCGCTCCGGGGTCATGGCTGATTGAACGGGACATCGTCGAGGCGCGCAAAAAAATGGACCTGTCGCAATGGGAGGAGATGCCAGCGGAGAAGCAGGATGTGTTGACGGCAAAGATTATCCAGGAGGCAAAGAGTGGAGATATGCCTCCCATTCAGTATCTGGCGCTGCACTGGAACGCAAAACTTTCCCCAGGCGATGTGCGAGCGCTGTCGATGCTGGGCAAGAGTGAGGGTGGAAGCGAGGCGGCGTTGGGCGGGGCGGGCGATGCTGCGCGAGGCAAGATGGTGTTTGAGAAGCGCTGCACAGGCTGCCATGCGATGGTAACAGATCGCGAGGGGCCAAGGCTGGCTGGAGTCTATGGCAGGCAGGCCGGGAGCGTTGCCGGATTTACCTATTCCAACGGCCTGAAGAACTTGGGCGTGACGTGGAACGATGCGACGCTGGAGAGGTGGCTGAGCGATCCGGATCTGGTGGTGAAGGACAACAACATGAGCTTTAGTGTTCCAAAGGCGGAGGAGCGGCGGGATTTGATCGCCTTCCTGAAGCAACAGCAAAGGATTGACTAAAGAAGTGCAAGGAGGTCGGATGTCGGATTGGCTGAGCGATGTGATTGCAACGATTTGATAGCAATCTACGAGGGCCTCTATTTCACGGAGGACGCGGTCGCGTGGCTCCGCGAAAAGCCACGCACCTTTGGCGAGTTGCGCGCGGAAGAGATCGATTGGTTGCGGTGGATGGCTGCCAACATCGATGACCAGGATTTGCTGCGGAAGCTGTCACAGGATCCTGATTCCGATGTCCGCATGTGGGTGGCATGCAATCCGATGACGCCTAAACCGGTACTCGGGAAGCTCGCCGAAGATCCAGTCGTCTTTGTCCGCAGAGGAGTTGCTCAAAACAGCAGCACGCCAGTGTCTCTACTGGTAAGACTGAACGATGACGCCGACGTTATGGTCCGAGTGTTAGCCTCCAGAAAACGCGGCAACCCGAAACCTTTATTCTCCAGGTAACGCACGAATCAGACGCTGATCCTTTGGTGGCGCCATTGCCCACCTTCGCGACTCTCGTTTTCTCTTTGCCATAAACCCCGGCTTGATCTTGTGGGCGATGTTCGGTACCGCGCAACGTGAGTTTTTCACTACGGATTGGGGGTTCTCAAAGCGACGCACGAGAGACTCCGATGAGTGAGCCTCCGCTTTGCTGCGCGGGACAAAGACGAAGTGAGATACCACGGCCAGAAGGACGGCCCCTGGCTAGCGAGGGGCCGCATGGATGCAATTAAGACAAGGCTGATCTGACAACGCAACAGGCGCGGCGGGATTATAGATCGCGGCGGGCTGCGTCGGCCTCGACGGCCAGCTCCATGATGAACTCAAAGAATGCAGTGGATTGGCCGGCGAAGAGCAGATCGGCTGTAAACGATTTGATAGTCGCAACCGCCCCTGCGTTCTCGGTAAGAGAGGGACGGATGACGGAACAGGGGGGCAGTTTCTCTCCTTTGAGGAAGTCGCAGGGTTCGGGCAGGATGAGGTTGGTCTGGGTGAGTTCGGTTGGGGGTGCGTTGAGATTGGGAAAGGTGAGTCCGGTAACGGGATCGATGAGACCGGCGAGAGGTGTGGCGACGGCGTTTCCTGCTTTGTCGTGCCAAAGGCCGAAGTGATCGACCTCAACCCCGCCGATACTAACCACGATGCGCAGAACCTCCAGATCGCTGGCCTTGAGAGCCATGTTGGTGTACAGGCTGGCTCCGCCCTGCTCGATGTAAGCGAAGTGGAAGCCAGCGGTGTTGGCGATGGCCTGCATGCGGCGGGATTGCCGGGTAATTGGAGGGGCGGGTTGCGGCGTGTTAGGCGGAGTATCGGTGTCGTTCAGGGGAATCGCGGGTTGGTTGGAGATGGTGAATGGGCCTTTGAACTTGGTGCCGAAGTCGGGGTTCTCATCGCTGCGGTAGCGAGTATACCAGCTGAGGTCGACGTCGAGATTGAGGAGGTTTGTGAGACGGCCGATCTGTTTCGCTCCGGTCGCCTGACTGCTGGGGAGCGTACGAAATGCGTCGAGATTGACGGGCTCCGCGTCTTTCGATTTCAGGTAGGCGTTGAGGAAGGCGGCGTGGCTTAGCTCATCGTCGGTGTTGTCGCTGATGTATTGGGGCATGTCACCATCGAGATTTTCAAGAGCGGCGATGTAGGCGGGGTTGCCGCCATTAGCGCCGCCGAGCTCGTTGTACTGGGTCCATAGATCGCTTTCGATCAGTTCTGCTGCGGCAAGGAAGCGGAGGATGGCGGCGTCGCCTCGCGAAAGCGGGCCATGGTGTTCCAGTTCAGAGGCCTGGGCCTGTTTTGCGGTGAACAAGCTTGCGGCTGGGAGCAGCGTGCTGCTGGCGGTGGCTAAGCCAAGGCCTTGAAGGAAGGAGCGGCGATGAATGACGCGGTTGAATTTTTCGTTTAGTTCCTCTGGGCTGGAGGAGGCGATTTCTTCGGGGGACATCGTCAAAGGGAGACTTTTCACTCTCATGATTTTTTGCGCTCCAATTCGGTGCGGCCTCAAGCTAAGCACTTTGCGCGAGGCAGTTTGTCGGGTGAGCCTATTTACGAAATGCTCTCCAGACATTCCGAATGAAAAATGTCTGGTGATTGTCCCTATCGAGATCGCTTTTACCTTCCTTCCGGATTGCTTCAGAAACGCGATCAAGTCGCGTCGCTCGGTCTCCTTCGGGACATCGAGTTCCATATCGTTTCCAGGCACTATGCTGTCGGATCGGGTCTTCTCGCTTCACTTATTGCTTATCTTTCATCAATAGATCCTCCAACCATCCAAACTGCGAGCCGAACAGTTTATTCCCCTCGATTCGAAATAAAATTTGCTACATCCCAGTTTCATCTCTGGAGAAGGAAGGCCGGTGTATCTCTTCGATGATCTGCGTGCGCTGCGGCTCGGCTAGAGCATCTCCTCGGATGGCGTGACCCACCTGGTCCATCCAATCAAAGAGAATTCGGTCAATCTACGACTTATATTCCCGCGCCCAGGCGAATAATTTCCTCTTCCCCCAGTTATTCATAGCGTCGGAATGATCCGCCACTGCATCTGTAGCCGGCCCAAGCTCTGGCGCTCTCACCGAATACAAAAGCGAGGTAAATCCTATGGAAAAAATATTATTCGTGCTTGCCCTGCTATGTGTCGGTCTCTGGAGTCCCGCAACCGTCTTCTCTAACTTCACCATAACAATGATGACGATCATCCAGCAGCCTCGTCCACACAGCCGATCAACCCAGCCATCGAATGTAACAGGGCTGATGAGAGCTATCTTCACGCCAATCGTCGCAAGATTGAGTTTGATTCACACTTGCAGGAGGGCATATTCATGACACGCGAGGAACTTCAGACAAATCAGGAATACATGTGGCGAGCTCTTTTCGGCGAACAACGGACGACCCTCATGCTCGCTGTTGAGATGCTCTTGCGTTGCCAATTATCTCCTGAACAAATCCTTACCAAAACGATGATGGCTCTGGTAGGCTCCCAGCAAGATTCCTGAGAATACCTTTGGCTGACTGCTCATCAATGAAGTACTCCACCCAGTATAGGAATGTCTTGTTTGCGTTTCGGCAGAAGAGAAATCTCGATGGAGAGCGTTGAGGATAAGACAGGTCTCTTCGAGAGGTACCAGCAGCGATGGCAGGCTGCAATTCACGATCACTCAGCAAGATCGTGCCTCCTTCTGCAATGTCGAACCGGCTTACCCGCCCTGCAGTTCTCCGTTTGCATTCAAACTACTAGCTTGCGGATTGCGCGAATGCGTCAGGGCACACCACCTAAGACATCGCTATAGCTGCTTGCAGGTGCTGCAGGTAAGTTTCACACGCCGTGTCCGATGATGCTCAAGAGCATTTGATCGGGATCTGGATTGATCATGCCACATAGTGACCACGCTCTGTGAGAGTCCGCCTACGTAGTGCGGGGACCAAATGAAGGCGGACTCTCAGTAGGCTTTCAGCAAGTCAGGGAATTTCCTCAAATGCATTCACAGTTTGTCGACCGTTCTGAGGGATCGCTGGAATAAATTCGTTCGAATTCCGTTATCAGCAGTAACTGCGCATTTGGTAGAGACAATGGACCTACTCATTTCGCCGCAGCCTATCTAGCGACGGAGGTTCACATGAGGATGTTTCAAAAGATTCGGCACCTTATCTTTCCGCTATTGTTACCCGCACTGGCTCATGCACAGACCAGCAATAGTTACACGCAAAATAATCTGATCTCCGATGGCTCAGTGACGGCTCAACAAACCGACAAAACTCTTATCAATCCGTGGGGAGTAGCCATCGGTCAACAAACACCATTCTGGATCAACAGCGCCGGCTCAGGCCTTCGGCAGTTATGGACTCGACTCTGAAGCGTAGTCAGAGCGGTTGGGCTTTCGTCTAAGCGTGAGGCGGGAGCGTAGACACAAGTCAACGAAAGGGTGGATGTGACTACGGCAGTGGTCAGAAACCGTATCTCGTACCTCACTAACAACCCATCTGAAGCACAATGCAGGTTTTCTGGATTGTGACGCACGCCTCATTAGTGCACTCAGACGCACAACCGCCGGGGGCTGATAACTTGTGACTGCCTCACAGAGAATTCAAGAAGGTAATCAGCGCCCGCCTTTCCTCGGGGCTCAATTCTCTAAAACGCCTGGCGGACTCGCGCGCTTCGCCATCGTGACGCGAGATCGCATCTTCAAGCGACAACGATCGCAGGTCATGCATGAATCGGGGCTTGGTGCGCAATCCCCAAAGCGGTGCAGTCCGTAGTTTGTTGGCCGTGTCCTGCGGCCCAACCTGGACAATCCCATCTCCGGTTCCGATGTCATGCAACAAAAAGTCGCCAAAGGGATGGATGATCTTATCCCCCAGGGCCTCTGGAACGGTAAACATGCCACCATCGATAACCGTCCCTACAGGGGCCGTGGTAATGGATTCCACATGGCAAACACCGCAACCGACCCGCCTGAAAAGTTCTCCGCCTCTTAACGCAGCAGGGGTCGCGGCAAGCACTGTGTCTCGAGGAGGAACCATTGTGCCGCGTATGAACTGAGCAAAGTGGTCGATATCAGCCAGGCCAAGGTCATCCGGTTGATCCTCCGGGTCCTTCGTGGTTTTGAGAACCGTAGTAACGTCGGTGGGGCGCAGCCGGTTCGTGATTCCCATCTCGTTGAGATAAGCATCCCCGATAAAGGAGAGCAAACTGCTGTGCTGGTCCTTCCAACCGAAGCGTCCGACGCGGCTCTGTCCAGGAGCCTCGAAGATTGGAGCCTGCACAACTTCCCCGTGAACTCTACCTTCGCTGAACTCCGGCTGTTCCTCAGCAATTGCGATCAGAGTCCTGTCGTCAATGGCTTCCACAAATCCATCCCCCAGGGTGTTGAGAGCGGCGCGCAATGCGTGGATGTTTTCTGTCGCAGGTATGTGCTCCTGGGCCTCCGGACCGATAGCGCGATCGTCGACAATGGACCTGCCGGTAATGGTGTTCTGTCGGTCATTGATGAAGATGGTCGGGTTAGCGAAATTACCATTTTCATCCTTGTGCCCCACCCGGAGTTCTGTGAACTGGCTGGCTCCTCCACTGTTCGGATTTTCGTGGCAACTGACGCAAGCAGTTGCGTTGTATACAGGGCCAAGTCCGGTTTGCACGGAATGGTTCTCTTCATAGACTTCCTGATCCCTGGCAAAGGTGTCTCCCGACGGCTCGACGATTCCATTGCTCACGCTTTGCGAACCGTTGAAGCTGGGAGTGTTGAAGCCGGCTGACGCTTCAGTTGGTGATTTCGCTATGACTGTGGCGAGTCCCGTACCCAACACGATCAATGTCGCGAAAAGGCAAGAACAGAGCAGAACCTTCCTCCAATAGGACTTGAGCATGAGCGTTCCTCCGAAAGACACCAGCCGTCTGCGCGCGTGCTGGACGCAAGCTGGCTGGTCCGTTGACCTCAAATCCTCAGAGCCGTGACGGAACGATTGAAGACTACGGTCTGAAGTCGGAAGTCCTGTACATAACCAAACTGGGTTGCGCGCCGATTATTCCCACCGCGGAGCAGAAAATTTACCGGGCGACGAAAATACAGCGATCTACAGCTACCCGTGGAGGAATAAACTGCGCGGTGTTCGGTTTGCCTCCGCGGAGGACCCAACCCTATGAACGCATAACAGCACACTGCTGGAGCGGCTTCAACCTCCACAAAAAACAAGGCTCATCCGCACTCTTATCGCAGCAAAAGGGAGCGCGGCTCGTTTCCATCTGCTCGGGTATTTTCGTGCTTGCGGCCACGGGACTTCTAAATGGGAGACGTGCGATGATCCATTGGAAATATGTCGATACACTTCGCTGCGCTTTTCTTCTGATCCAGCTTTAGCCGGATTTCCTTTACTTCGATGATGGCGACATCCTTACCTCCGCAGGCAGCGCAGCCGGAATCGATCTTTGTCTGCACATAATTCGGAATGATTTTGGCACACTCATCGCCAACAAAGTCGCCGGAGATTAATTGTCTCTCCGCATCGGGAAGGTGGGCAAGCACAGTTCATCGACAAGCCTATTGGCGATCAGACGAGCCCCTGGTTTGCGCACCTCCTGGAATGGGTCCAGGTCAGGCTGCACAATTCAATTACAGTGGAGCAGCTTGCGAGCCAGGCTCGTATGAGCAAACGGACGTGAGCCGCCGGTTTGCCGAGACCACTGGTAATAGCCCGCTGGACTGGATTACATCGTTGCGAGTCGGACGGGCGAGATCTACTCGAGACGTCAGCACTTTCAGAAGAAGATCGCGGACCCCTGTGGATTTGGATTTGCCCCCACACTGCGCCATCACTTTCGCACACGGGTCAAACTCACCCCAAATAGTGATCGCGCGCTTTCGAAGATCTACAATAGAGCACTAATCATCGAGAGCCATGACTTGTCCCGCAAACCCGCTTCTTCATCAGCCAGACCGAATGACTACTGAGATTCTCAATGAGTGCATTGGCCTTCCATGAGAAGGCCGGTCGATGTCAAGTCGTTTTTCTGTGGTGGAGACAGGTTCATCTCCTTTCGATGTGAACACGATTCCTGGCACGCCGAGCTGCTTCTGTCGCC
>Ga0210396_10001465_pt1 | contig 25493 bp, 24 predicted proteins | sample IncBWH17OmetaG_FD_155466 | JGI IMG/M metagenome (GOLD analysis project Ga0210396, IMG submission 155466) | Forest soil microbial communities from Barre Woods Harvard Forest LTER site, Petersham, Massachusetts, United States - Inc-BW-H-17-O ... | reverse complement strand
GCCGCGGCCGAGAAATTCGGCCTGGTCATGACTCTAGGCGGCGACGGCACCGTGAACGAAGCGGTCAACGGCCTGCTGACGCCTGCCGATGGCCTGCCCCCCGCCCCGGCAGCCGCCCTGCCCGCCCTGGCCGCGATCCCTGGCGGCAACGCCAACGTGTTCGCCCGGTCGCTGCGCCTGCCCGAGGACCCGGTCGATGCGACCGCACGGCTGATCCAGGACCTCGCCGAGCACCGGGAGCGCTGCATCGGGCTCGGCACCGCCAACGGCCGGTTCTTCACCTTCAACGCGGGCCTCGGCCTCGACGCCGAGGTGGTACGGGCGGTCGAGGGCCGCCGGGCGCTCGGGCGGGCGCTGACGCCCGCGCTGTTCACGAGGATGGCCCTGCGCCAGTATTACCGGATCACCGACAGGCGCCGTCCGGCCATTACCATCAGCCGCCCCGCCGAGCTAAGCGCGGAGGCCGTATTCAACTGCATCGTGTCGAACTCGGCGCCGTGGACCTATCTCGGTCGCCGGGCGGTCAATACCAATCCGGACGCCGACTTTGACACCGGGCTCGACCTTTTCGTACTGAGAAGTCTTAGCACTCCGTCCACCCTGCGCACCCTGCGGCAGATGCTGTCGGACCGCCGCGCGGACCGGGGCGAGCCGCCCCGCGGGACCGGCGTCCTGACGCGCCACGACCTCGACGAGATCACGCTGGAAGCCGACCGTCCCGTGGCCTTCCAGGTCGACGGCGAGTACATGGGCGAGACCGAGCGGGTGGAGTTCCGCGCGGTTCCGGCCGCACTGCGCGTCATCGGCTTACCGGTCGCCCGCAGCGGCGGCGATTGGCGAGGGGCGCGCTAATGCAGTAGCCTTTACCGGTCTCTAGTCTAAAAGACGGACATACAGTATAAGTCTGATAGGCCCTGCCGAAATGGCCGCGTTGCGCTCCCCGTGCATAGGCCAGCCGGGGCTCGCATGCCCGCAATGTGACTGATCTGACACCGAAATCCTGCCGAACCTTTGCCCAAGCCTCTTGCGGTTGATGGCCGACCTTGAGAGGGTTGTAACGCTCCTGGTGAACGGTGTGAACGGTGCGCCATGCGGGAGCATCGCCGGGGCGGAAGACCCGGCGGACTTAGAGCGAAAGCCCGGGTAAAACGCAGTTCAGCCGGGTAAGCATGACCAAGCCGGATCAGCCAAAGAGTGCAAGTACCAGACATAACACATAGCTCGTGAAATCGTTCACAAGCACGACGGAGCGCCTCGGGGTCCTGGCAGGGCCCTGAACCTCACAGAGGAGTGGACCTCATGGACTGGCGTCACCACGCCGCCTGCCGTGACGTAGACCCGGAGCTGTTCTTCCCGATCGGGAACACCGGGCCTGCGATAACCCAGATCGACGAGGCCAAGCAAGTATGCCAGCGCTGCAAGGTCATGGAGCCTTGCCTGCAGTGGGCGCTGGAGAGCGGCCAGGACGCCGGTGTCTGGGGCGGACTCAGCGAAGACGAGCGGCGAGCGCTCAAGCGTCGCACGAGGGTCGCAGCGCGCGCCCACGCCTGATCCGCGGCCGGCCGACACGGCCGGCCCGCGTCTCCGCGGGGTTGACCCAAAACCTATCTGAAGCACCATCAACACCGGGCCTGCCCGCCAACCGCGGGCGGGCCTTGCTGTGCGAGGGCTCCGGTTTCAGCCCTCAGCTGGCCACCAGGCCCGCCGCCGGAGGCTGAGTCTGCTCGCTGAGCGGCAGCTCCACCAGGACCCGAGTGCCCCCGCCGGGGCGCGGCCGGATCTCCAGCTTGCCGTCCAGCTCCGTGAGCACCAGCGCCCGCACGATCTGAAGGCCCAGGCTGGTCGTCGAGTCCAGGTCAAAATCCGGCGGCAGCCCCGCGCCATTGTCGGTCACGGTCACGGTCAGCAGGCCGGGCCCGCGCCTGGCCGCCACCTCCAGGAAACCATCAGTCCCGTGATTCGGGCCGGTGAGCCCGTGCTGCAGCGCGTTCTGCATGAGCTCGGTCAGCACGAGGGCGAGCGGCGTCGCGACGGCCGCCGACAGCTGGCCGAACTCCCCTAGCAGCGTCGGCGTCACCCGCGCCTCCGGGGCGGATACCTCGCCGGCCATCATCGCGACGCGGTTCGCGATCTCGTCGAAGTCCACGACCTCGTCCGGCACGTGCGAGAGCGTCTCGTGCACCATGGCGATCGACCCCACCCGGCGCACCGCCTCCTCCAGGGCGACCTTCGCCTCCGGCGCCCGCAGCCGCCTGGCCTGCAGGCGCAGCAGGGCGGCGACCGTCTGCAGGTTGTTCTTGACCCGGTGGTGGATCTCCCTGATCGTCGCGTCCTTGCTCAGCAGCTCGCGTTCCCGGTGCCGCAGGTCGCTGACGTCTCTCAGCAGGACCAGCGCCCCCGCCCGCCCGCCCTCCACGGTCAGCGGTATGGTCCGGAGCTGCACGACCGCCCCGTTGGCTTCGACCTCGGTCTCCGCGTGCGACCTCCCCGCGGCGGCCACCATCAGGGAGTCATCGCGGGCCTCCCGGCTGGCGCACAGGCGCGCGGTGAGCGGCCCGAGCGGCTTGCCCACGAGGTCGGCCGTGAGGCCGAGCCGCCGGTAGGCCGACAGGGCGTTCGGGCTCGCGTAGGTCACCCGGCCCGACCGGCTGAGCCGCAGCATCCCGTCTCCGACCCTGGGCGAGCGGACCAGCGCCGGCAGCTCCCCCGGACTGGGGAACATCCCGGTGGCCACCATCCGGGCGAGGTCATCGGCGGCCCGCAGGTAAGCGAGGTCGAGGCGGCTCGGGGTCCTGGCCGCGCTCAGGTTGGTCGATCGCTCGATACCCGCGATCACCCGGTCCGCCGCCATGACCGGGATCGTCTCGTGCCGCACGGGGATGCCCCTGGTCCACTCCGGGTCACCTTCGCGGCAGATCCGGCGCTCCAGCATCGCCGTGACCAGAGCGACCGTCTCGCTGCCGGTCCGCACCGCCCCCACGACGTCGTCCGCGAGCGCGGTCGGCGCGGTGGTCGGCCGCATCTGCGCCAGGGCCAGCCACCGGCCCTCCGGCAGCGGGGCCCACAGCACCAGGTCGGCGAACGAGAGATCGGCGAGGAGCTGCCAGTCGGACAGCAGGGCGTGCAGCCACTCCAGGTCCGGTCCGCTCAGGCCGGCCCGGCTGGCAAGGTCGGTCAGCGTGGGCACGATGCCATCATCGCAGCCGCCGGGAGTGCGCCGGTATCGGCCATGATCGGGGCTGATGCGAACGGGCTACCTGCTGGTAACGTCGCGGCCATGAGCGAGGAGCACCCGCTGCCGGCGCACGGCGGCGCCCGCGCGGTCGCGTCGGCCAGCGCCCACGGCGCGGCGACCATGTTCACCCTGTCCGGCCTGCATGTGTTCCCCCTGTACGACGGCGCGGTGAAGGCCGACCCGCCCATGCGGATCGTCGACGTCCGCCACGAGCAGACCGCGGTCTTCGCCGCCGAGGCCACCGCCCGGCTCACCCGCTCCCCCGGCCTGGCCGTGCTCACCGCGGGGCCGGGCGTCACCAATGGCATCAGCGCGGTGACGACAGCGCATTTCAACGGAACGCCACTGGTCGTGCTGGCCGGCCGCGCATCGGATGGCCGCTGGGGCTCGGGGAGCCTCCAGGAGCTCGATCACCCGCCGCTGCTCGCCCCGGTCACGAAGCGGGCCTGGACGGTGCACGCGGCGGACCAGGTCGGGGAGGCCGTCTCCGAGGCGTTCGAGCTCGCGGGTGCGCGGCATCGGGGGCCGGTGTTCCTGGACGCCAGCCTGGAGGCGTTTTTTAGTCCGGCGACCGATGGCGCCCTGCGGCGGCCTGCGGGAGAACGGCCGCCGGACGAGGGATGCGACCCCGAGTCCATCGCGGCGGTGGCACGGCTGCTGGCGGACGCGGAGAGGCCCGTGCTGGTCCTCGGGTCGGACGTCTGGATGGACGGGGCTGAGCACGCGGCTCGCCGCGCGGCGGAGCTCCTGCAGCTGCCGGTGATCGCTAACGGGCAGGGGCGGGGGATCCTGCCTGCCGGGCATCCATTGCTGGTCACGCGCGCACGGTCGGTCGCGCTCGGCGAGGCGGACCTTGTCATTGTCGTGGGCACGCCGCTCGACTTCCGGCTCGGGTATGGCGGTTTTGGCGGCCGAAACGGGGCTGCCGCGGCACGCGTCGTCCACGTCGTTGATGCTGCCGATCAGGTGGCTACTCACTGCGAGCTGGCGGCCAGCGCGGCGGGGGCGCTGGGACCGTTCTTTGGCGGTCTGGCCGATGCCGCTGAGGGCGACAAGAGGCCGTGGGCGGATGGGTGGCTGCCGCGGTTGCAGGCGGACGTTCAGAAGATCATCGCGGCCGACGCCGGGCTGCTGGGCAGCGACGCGCAGCCGGTGCACCCGATGCGAATCTACGGCGAGCTGACCGCGCAGCTCGAGCCCGATGCGGTCGTGATCGGGGACGGCGGCGACTTCGTCAGCTACGCGGGCAAGTACCTGGAGCCCCAGCAGCCGGGCGGCTGGCTGGACCCCGGCCCGTACGGGTGCCTCGGCACCGGCCTCGGCTACGCGATCGCGGCCAGGGTCGCCCGCCCGCAGGCGCAGGTGGTGCTGCTGCTCGGCGACGGGGCGGCCGGGTTCTCGCTGATGGACGCCGACACCCTGGTCCGCCACGGCCTGCCGGTCGTCATGATCTGCGGCAACAACGGGATCTGGGGCCTGGAGAAGCACCCGATGCGCGCGCTCTACGGATACGACGTCGCGGCCGACCTGCAGCCGGGCTGCCGCTACGACCAGGTCGTCAGCGCGCTCGGCGGCGCTGGCGAGCTGGTGACGCAGGCCAGCGACATCGGCCCGGCCCTGCGGCGCGCCTTCGACGCGGGCGTGCCGTACCTGGTGAACGTCGTGACCGACCCGGCCAACGCCTACCCGCGCTCGACGACCGGCGTCTAATTATTCGATGACCGCAATCAGGTCGCCCTCCTGCACCAGGTCACCCTCGGCCACGGCCAGGCGGGTCAGGGTTCCGGCGTCCTCGGCGAGCACCGGAATCTCCATCTTCATCGATTCGAGTATCACCAGCGTGTCGCCATCGGCGACTGTCTCGCCCTCGGCCGCCACGACCTTCCAGACGTTGGCCACCATCTCGGCCCGGACTTCAGCCACCTGAATCTCCTCGTAGTCGGTCAACCAGGGACGTGTCGTAGTCGCCGCTGCGGAATTCGGCCGACGCGAGCAGCTCGGCGTGGAACTGCAGATTGGTCTTCGGGCCGCTGACGACGAAGCCGTCGACCGCCGCCGCGGCCCGCTCCAGCGCCTGCGCCCGGTCGGCGCCGTGCACGCAGAGCTTGGCCAGCAGCGGGTCGTAGAACGGCGTCACCCGGTTGCCCGCCGTATAGCCGGCGTCGACCCGGACACCGGGCCCGGACGGCTCGACCCACTCCGCGATCAGGCCGGGGCTGGGCAGGAACCGCCTGGAGTCCTCGGCGTAGACGCGCAGCTCGAGCGCGTGCCCGGAGCTGGCGACCTGGCCGGGCTCGAAGCTGACCGGCTCCCCGGCCGCGATCAGGAACTGCTGCTCGACCAGGTCGATCCCGGTGACGAGTTCCGTCACCGGATGCTCGACCTGGAGCCGGGTATTCATTTCCAGGAACGTGAAGTCCTCGGCGCTGACGTCCACCAGAAACTCGACGGTGCCCGCGCCGATGTACTGCACGGTCTCGCCTGCCTGCGCGGCCGCGGCGAGCATCCGCGCGCGCAGGGCCGGACCGACCCCCGGCGACGGCGTTTCCTCCGCTACCTTCTGGTGCCGCCGCTGCACCGAGCAGTCACGCTCGCCGAGCGCGAGCACCCGTCCATCAGCGCTAGCCCCGGGGGACGACCCCCCGTGACCCCCCGCGGGCAGCCCGAGTATCTGCACCTCGACGTGCCGGGCCCGCTGCACGTAGCGCTCGAGCAGGATCGCCGGATTGCCGAAGAACCGCTCTGCGCGTGAGCGCGCCGTCTCGAAGGCGGCCGTCAGCTCGGCCGGTCCGGCGGCCGCGCTCATGCCGATGCCCCCGCCGCCCGCCGACGCCTTGACCATGACCGGGTAGCCAATCTGGTCCGCGGCGGCCAGGGCGGCAGCAATGTCAGCCACCGGCTCGCGGGTGCCGGCCGACACGGGAACCCCGGCCGCCTCCATCAGGTTCCTGGCGTTGATCTTGTCGCCCATCTGCGCCATCGACTCGGGCGACGGGCCGATCCAGATGAGCCCGGCCGACTCCACGGCCGCGGCGAACTCGGGGTTCTCGGCGAGGAAGCCGTAGCCGGGATGGATAGCCTGCGCGCCTGCCTGGATGGCCGCGGCGATGATCGCCGGGCCGTTCAGGTAGCTGCTGGCCGGTGCGGCCGGGCCGATCGCGACCGCCGCGTCAGCCTCGGCGACGTACGGCAGATCCGCGTCGGCTTCGGAGTACACCGCGACCGAGCGGATGCCGAGGCGCCTGGCCGTCGTGATGACCCGCCGGGCGATCTCGCCTCGGTTGGCGACCAGAACCGATGAAAACACGCCCGGCACTCTACAGGCGCCAGGCCGGCCGCCGTCCCGCGACCTCGGCCAGCGCCGCCACCACCCGGCGGTCGAACTCCGTCTCGTCCACGCGCAGGCGGTCCAGCGCCGTGGCGGACCGCTCCCGGTCGGTGGACACGCCGACCATGTCATCGAACGCGTTCGCGGCCCGGATGATCATGCTGCCGAGCGGCGGCGCCGGGTCGCGGCCGCCCGCCGGCCAGCTCTGGCAGCGAACCAGCTCGGCCACGTCATCCAGCACGCCGGCCTCGCGGATGACATCCGCGCCAAGTTCGGCGATCCGGTCCTGATCGGCCGCGGAGACCTGCACGGTGGCGCCGCCAGGTATCGGATCACGCAGCGACAGCTGGCCGATGTCGTGCATGAGCGCCGCGTACTCCACCCGCAGCAGATCGGGCTCGGCCAGGCCCAGCTCGCGGCCGACGGCCACCGCCAGCCGGCTGACCCGCCGCGAGTGCCCGGCCTCTACGTACCCGGCCACCTCGGTGACCCGCGCCAGGGACCGCACGGTCTGCAGATACGTCGCCCGGATCCCGGCGTAGCGGCGGAAGGCGACCTGCGTCACGAGCAGCGGGCCGAGGAAGACACCGAGCTCGGACAGGCCCATGACGTCGTAGCCGAACACGATGATGACGACTGAGGCGCCGATAGCGGCGCCAAGCGGCCACTGGACGCGGATCTCGTCGGCGATCGCGACCGAGAACTTCGCGCCGACGTCATCAGCCCGGATCAGCGCCGAGATGATCGTCTCCACGAGCCACCCGACGCCGATGATCGGCGTCATCACGAGCAGCCGCACCGGCCAGCCCTGGTGGACGATCAGGTCGGCGCCCGCCGGATGAAAGACAAACGCGACGCAGGCGATCGCGACGAGCCGCGTGCACATCCCGGTGAGGCCGGCCTCGCGGCCGGCCGCGATGTGCGGCAGCGCGCCCACCAGCATGCCGACAGCCGCGACGGCGACGACCAGCAGTTGCGGTATCGACGACCTGGCATGCCCGCTCATCTGCGGCAGCAGCGCGTACGCCATGCCGCCGATCATCGCGATCGGGGCCGCCTCCCGGCCGCCGGGAAGCGCCAGCCGCAGCAGCTCGCCGAGCGCGATGAACCCGCCGAACGCGAGCGCGACGCCCATGTTGATCTTGCTGGCCTCGATGGTGCTCGTCGCGAACGCGGCCACGACCAGCATCGCGGCGGTTGACATCAGGAGCAGCCGGCCGGAGTCCAGCGCCTGCCAGGATGACCATCGGTCAGCCGGCGGCGGCCGGCTGGCCATCGCGCTCCCGGTCACGAGACTTCGATCACGCGCAGCGGCGCCGTCGGATCGTCGTGATCCTGGACGGTGATGGTCGCCAGGTCGGCGGGCTCGGTCGCGGGCTCGGGCAGCCGCCAGCCGTAACGGTCAAGCGCGGCGATGAAGGCCTCGACGATCAGCGGATCAAACTGAGTGTCCGCGCCCTTCTTCAGCTCAGACACGGCCTCGGGGATGGTCTTGGCCTCGCGGTAGGACCGCGTCGACGTCATCGAGTCGAACGCGTCGGCGACCGCGATGATCCGCGCGAACTCCGGGATCTCATGGCCGGCGAAGCCCATCGGGTAGCCGCGGCCGTCGATCCGCTCGTGGTGATGCATGATGCCGGCCAGGGCCTCGTTCAGGAAGCCGATCTCCCTGACGATCTCCAGCCCGCGCATCGGGTGCAGCTGGATGGCCGCGTACTCGTCCTCGGTGAGCGGCCCGGTCTTCTGCAGCACCGTGGTCGGCACGCCCAGCTTGCCGACGTCGTGCAGCATCCCGGCGAACTCGATGGCATCGGTCCGGTCCGCGCCCATGCCGATCTGCCGCGCGATCATGACCGACCCGAGCGACACCCGGTCGCCGTGGCCGCGGGTGTAGTAGTCCTTCGTCTCGACCGCCTGGCACAGGGCCTTCATCGTGGCCGAGTAGGCCCGTTGCTGCTCGGCGAACTGGCCCATCGCCCAGCGGGCGACAAACAGCGGGACCAGGACCAGCGCGGCGGCAAAGCCGTACATCACCGACCAGAGCGAGGCGATGATCAGCCCGAGCGCGGCGTATCCCAGATCGGATACCAGCAGCAGCGGCAGGCTGGATTCCAGGCCCTCGCGGCGCAGCATGCCCGGACCGCGGTTCAGCCGGTACACGCCCCAGATCAGGCCCTGGTTGGCGATGACGTGCGCGGCCGCGGCCGCCGCGAAGGGCAGGATGATCTCCGGGAAGTCCGCGCGGCCCGGCAGGCCGACGTGACCGTGCAGCGCGAGATAGGTCTTTCCGGCCAGCAGCCCGGACAGCGCGGTCATCGCCCCGTTAAAGACCCGCTCCGGCACCTTCAGCTGCCGCTTGATGCTGAGCAGCGAGACGGCCCCGACCAGCGCGGCCGCAACCGGCCCCAGGAGCACGACGGCGGCGAGCGTCGCCGACGAACTCGGCGACCACTTGGTCTGGCGCGATACCAGCGGCGCGGGAGTGGAGTCGCAGACGAGGAACAGCAGCTGCAGGATCACCAGGTACAGCCAGAAGTGCCGGATCGCCGACGGCGTGAACGACGTCGAGTCGACTAACGCGGCCGTGACCAGGACAACTAGGCCGATGTACAGCCAGGCGGCGCGGGAGACCATGCCCGACTCCCTCCGTGCGATGGCGACGTGGCTGCCCATTGTCGCAGCGCCGAGCGGCGTAGACGGCGCCGCGCCGCCACTTAGAGTAACGCCATCAAACGGATTCGTGTGGGCTCTACCGGATTGTCAAGGCGCGCGCCCGAGCTACTCGGCGAGGACCTCGGTGGTCTCGATCTCGGCCCGCACGGCTGCGATCCTGGTCAGGACCTTCGTCCGGAGCTCACCCGGGACCTCTTCGTGCCCGCAGCATTTGTGCACGAGCTTCTTCACGAGCTCCTCGAGGCCGTACTCCCGCAGGCAGGGCCCGCACTCGTCGAGATGCTCGCGGATCTGGAGGCAGCCCGCCTCCTCCATCTCGCCGTCGATGTAGGAGTAGACGAGCGCGAGTACCTCGGTACACGGCACCTCGTGCGGCTTGCCGCAGCTCATGTCGAGTCCTTCCCAGGTCCGTCCGGCGCTGGCGGTGCCTTGGTCGGGGCGGCAGGCGTGGAGGCGAGCACGCCTTGCTCTGCCGCATAGTCCTGCAGCAGCTCGCGGAGCTGCCGACGGCCGCGATGCAGCCGGGACATGACCGTTCCGATCGGGGTGCCCATGATGTCGGCGATCTCCTTGTAGGCAAATCCCTCGACATCGGCCAGGTAGACCGCGAGCCGGAAGTCCTCAGGCAGCGCCTGCAGCGCGGCCTTGATATCGGAGTCCGGCAGGCGCTCGAGCGCCTCGCTCTCGGCCGACTTCAGGCCGGACGAAGTGTGCGAGGCCGCCCTGGCGAGCTGCCAGTCCTCGATCTCCTCGGTCCCGGAACGCTGCGGCTCGCGCTGCCGTTTCCGGTAGGAGTTGATGAAGGTGTTGGTGAGGATCCGGAATAGCCACGCCTTGAGGTTGGTACCGGCCTGAAATTGATGAAAAGACGCATAAGCCTTAGCAAAGGTCTCTTGCACCAGGTCCTCAGCATCGGCCGGATTGCGGGTCATCCGCATTCCGGCCGCGTAAAGCTGATCGAGGTACGGCAGTACGTCGTCCTCAAACCGCTTGCTGCGCTCTTCTAGTGTCTCGGGGACCGGACCCACCCCTTCCGGAATCGAGGGTTGCGGCCGCTCAGCCAGCAATCCGCCTCGCCGGGAGGATACAACGCCTACTGTGACCAGATCGCGCGCGACCGCCCTGGATGGGTCGGGACGCGTCTGGCACTCTGCGGTGGGCACGTGCACTGGAACACTGCGTGCTGCGCCTTCATTCCGGCAGGCAGGAGGTACCCCGGCGCGGGCAGGTCACCTCCGGCTGCGGTCGAGCTTGCCCTGGCAGGCGACACACCGGGCGGCTTCGGGCTTGGCCTCCAGGCGGCCCTCGGGCACCGGCCCGCCGCACTCCAGGCACGTGCCGTAGGTGCCCAGGTCGATCCGGTGGAGTGCGGCCAGTACGTCCGACCGCTGCCTCCTGGCGACGGCCAGCACCGCCTCAGACCGGTCGCTCTCGGACAGGTTGGAGCCCGCATCCGCGGGGTCCTGCGGGTAATCGCCGATGACGTGCTGCGGACCGGTCCCGTTGAGCACGGTAATCGAGCGCTCCAGCTCCTCGCGGATCTCCTCGAGGCGCTGACGTGCGTTCACAACATCCATGCATTCCCTCCTTACGGGAAGTGGCCAGGAGCACGTCAGGGGGAGTTCTGATTGCGCTGCCGACCGGTCCTGCAGGCCTAAAACAGCGCGCCGTCTCTGGCGCTAAGAATGTCTGGGGCCCGGCCTGCCGCTAACGGGGCGACGGGACCGGGGCCCGCGGGCTCGATGAGCGCCGGCCCGTTGTTGCGCACCGAGTTCACGGCCGTGGACACCGGATAGGTGCGCAGGCCGCTCACCGCGGCCGGGATGAGCAGCGAACGGATGTCGCTGATCTCATGGTTGCCGGGATCCAGCCAGTCGCTCCAGCCGGCCGGATCGATGATCATCGGCATCCGGTCGTGGATATGGCCCAGCTCATCGGGAGCGCTGGTCGTGATGATCGTCGTCGTCCAGAGCCAGGCATCGGGATCGTCCCGCTCGACGGCGGGGTCGCGCCAGAGCTCGTACAGCCCGGCGAAGGCCAGTGAGTTGCCGTCGCTGCGGCTGATGTAGATCGGCTGCTTGGGCCCGCTCTCGCTGGCCTGCCACTCGTAGTAGCCGTCGGCCGGCAGCAGGCACCTGCGCTGCGCGAAGGCCCGGCGGAACGCCGGCTTCTCGCTCACCGTCTCGGCCCTGGCATTGATCATCCGGGAGCCGATCTTCACGTCCTTAGCCCAGAACGGCACCAGGCCCCAGCGGACGATGCGGAGCTGCCGCTCCTCGCGCGTCAGGACGGCGTAGACAGGCTTGGTCGGCGCGACGTTGTAATCGGGCGCCAGCGGCTCGTCCGCCCCGTCGCTCTGCGCGCCGAACTCCTCAAGGAGCTCGATGCGCTTGCGCGCGGATGCGTACCGGCCGCACATAACCTCTTCCTTGCCGTAGAAAAGCCGACGCTGGCTCAGTGACGAATTTGCCAGTTCATAGCCAAGATCCGGCTATGCCAAACCTTGCCCCGACATCCGGTTCATTCCGGGCTGCCGCTTCTTCGCGGTGTCTGATTGTCACTCCGCACCGCTGACTCCGTCTAGACATAAGCCAAGCCAGTACTCTCACACTCATGCGATCAGAGGCGCAATCGGATAAGACCTGGGCGGCTCCGGCGGCCGCCGGGGCCGTCCATGCGAGCGTCATGCTGCCCGGATCTAAGTCGATTACCAACCGGGCTCTGATCATCGCGTCGCTGGCGCAGGGGCCGACGACCATAACCGGCCCACTGGAGGCCAGGGACACCCAGCTGATGACCGCCGCCGTGACCGCGCTCGGCGCCCGGGTCGCTGCCCGACGCAGCGAGTGGGTCGTAACTCCCGGCTGGACCGGCGCTCCGGCCACCGTCGACGTCGGCAACGCCGGGACCGTGCTCAGGTTCGTCCCGCCGGTCGCCGCCCTCGCCCGCGCCGACATCGAGTTCACCGGCGACCCGCGCGCCTCGCAGCGGCCGGTCGGCGAGCTTCTGGCCGGACTGCGCTCGCTCGGCGCGGAGATCGATGACGGCGGCCGCGGCGCCGTTCCGTTCATGGTGCGGGGCCACGGCCGGGTCAGGGGCGGAACGGCCCGCCTCGACGCGTCGTCGTCATCGCAGCTCGTGTCCGGGCTGCTGCTCGCGGCGCCCCGGTACGAGACCGGCGTGGTCATCAGGCACGACGGTCCGCCGGTCCCGTCCGCCCCGCACATCGCGATGACGGCCGCGATGCTCGCGGCGGCGGGCGCCGAGGTCGAGGCCTGGTCGGCCGGGACCGGCCCCGCGGTGCCGGACTCGTGGCGCGTGCGGCCGGGGTCCCTGAACCCGGGCCGGATCGACGTCGAGCCGGACTTGTCGAACGCGGCCCCGTTCCTCGCCGCGGCGCTGGTCACAGGCGGCCAGATCGTCATCCCCCGCTGGCCGGAGCGAAGCTTGCAGGCCGCCGATCAGATCATCGACGTCCTCACGGAGATGGGCGCGGCCGTCACCGCTTCACCCGATGGCATGCACATCAAGGGAACGGGGACGATCCGCGGCATCAGCGCCGATCTGAGGGACGTCAGCGAGCTGGCCCCGGTGCTGACCGCGGTGGCCGCGCTGGCCGATGCGCCGTCGGAGTTCACCGGGATCGGGCACATGCGGCTGCACGAGACCGACCGGCTGGCGGCGCTGGCGGCCGAGATCGGCGCGCTCGGCGGAGACGTGACCGAGCTCGACGACGGCCTGCGGGTGCGGCCGAGGCCGCTTCGGGCCGGGCCGGTGCCGTTCGACAGCTACGACGACCACCGGCTGGTGATGGCCGCGGCCGTGCTCGGCCTGGCGGTTCCCGGCCTGCGGGTGCACAACGCGGCGACCGTCGGCAAGACCTTCCCCGGATTCACCGGGCAGTGGCAGCGGATGCTGGAGCGCGCAACCTGAGCCCGGCAAGCGGCCGCAGCCGGCTGGACGAGGACGATGTGCGCGTCCGGCCCGGCCGGGGATCGCGGCCCCGCACCCGGCGCAGGCCCGCCCACGAGGACGCCGCCGACGCGTTCGTCACCGGAGTGGACCGCGGCCGGTACCGGTGCTGGACCGGCGACCACGTGGTGACCGCGATGAAGGCGCGCGAGCTCGGGCGCGGCGGCGTCGTGGTCGGCGACCGGGTCCGGCTGGCCGGGGACGTGACCGGAGCGCCGGGCACGCTGGCGCGGGTGGTCCAGGTCCAGCCCCGCACCTCGGTCCTGCGGAGGTCCGCCGACGACGACGAGCCGGTGGAGCGCATCATTGTCGCGAACGCCGACCAGCTGGTGATCGTCACGGCGCTGGCCAACCCGCCGCCGCGGCCGCGGCTCATCGACCGGTTCCTGGTCGCGGCGTACGACGCCGGCATTGAGCCGCTCCTGTGCCTGACCAAGTCTGACCTCGCCGCGCCCGATGACCTGATCGCGGCCTATGAGCCGCTCGGGATCAGGTTCATCGTGAGCGGCCGGCCGCTCGGGCCCGCCCTGGACGACCTGCGGGCGGTGCTGGCGGGCCGGCTCAGCGTCATGGTGGGTCATTCGGGCGTCGGCAAGTCCACGCTGGTCAATGCCCTGGTCCCGGAAGCCGAGCGGGCCGTCGGGTCGGTCAGCTCCGTGACCGGGCGCGGCCGGCACACCTCGTCGTCGGCGGTCGCGCTGCCGCTGCCGGGCGACGACGACGGCTGGATCATCGATACGCCCGGCCTGCGCAGCTTCGGGCTCGCGTACGTCACCCCCGATCGCGTGGTGTCGGCGTTCCCGGAGTTCGCGGACGCACTGGCCGAATGCCAGTCCGGGTGCACCCACATCGAGGCCGACTGCGCGCTCGACGAGTGGGCCGCCGCGCATGGCGGGTCCGCTCGCGCCCGGCTGGACTCGCTGCGCCGCGTGCTGCGCAGCCAGGAGGGACTGGACCCCGAGGGCAGCCCGTGACGCGCTAGCGCGGCAGGTACGCGACGAGCACGAGCGCGCGATTGCGCAGGCCCGGCAGCGTGACCCGGCGCCAGTTGCGGGCGTAGCCAGGAGGGCTCGTGGCCGGCGGCACGAGTACGGCGACCCGATCGGCGGCCACGTGCCCGGCCCGGAGCGCCGCCGGGATGGTCGCGGCCGAGCCGCAGCCGGCGTAGAACGCGATCGGGATCTCCTGGACCCCGTTGACCACGCATGGCGACCGGACGCCCAGATGGTGCAGGTCGGCCGCGATCTGAGCGTAGTCGCCGAAGAAGCTGACCTTCGCCGAGATCTGCCGGCTGAGCACGACCTGCTGCGTCACCACCTGGGCGAGCAGGACCACGGCGACGAGCGCCGTCGTCAGCGGCCGCGTGCGCGCGCTGACCCCGGTGACGAGCCAGGCCAGCGCGTCCGCGACCGGGATCGCGAGCAGCGCGTAGACCGGGAGCAGGAACCGCGGCGCCGCGTAGTCGATCATGAACAGGTACTGGAAGCCCACGAACCCGGCGCAGACGGCCGCCAGCAGCGCGGACCGCAGGCGGCCTGCCTGCCGGGCGGCGAGGATCCCGAGCACGACGACGACCGGCAGCACCAGCCACCACAGGGAGAGGCCGGGCGACCTGACCGCGCCCAGGCAGGGACGGCAGAGCGTCGGCCCGTTGACCGCGCGCAGCTGGTCCCAGAAGCCGGCGTGCAGCCCGAGGCCGCCCTGTTCCTGGCCGGCGCCGCGCAGACGTTCCAGCGGCCCGCCGAAGCGGACGAAGGCCTCGATGATCCACTCGGCCGAGCCCGCCAGGAGCCCGATCGCCGTCGCGGCGAGCAGCGACCAGCGGCGCCAGGACCGCATGGTCACGATGGCGAGGGTCAGGCCGACGGCGAGGAACACCGCATCGCCAGGCCGGATCAGCGCGGCCAGGGCCAGCGAGCCCGCGAGGCCGGCCAGCGCGCCCCGCGGAGTCGCCACCGCCCCCGGCAGGGCCTCCCCGGCGGCCTGCAGGAAGAAGCCGACGGCGGCCAGCACGCTGAGCGCGACCCAGAAGTCCGGCATCGCCTGCGGCCCGTAGTACAGGGACACCCACAGGCTCGCGAAGAAGACGCCGCCGAGCGCGACCATCCAGGCCGGCCGGATCCGGCTCCAGACCAGCATCGCCAGGAACAGGCCGAGGCCCGAGAGGATCGCCAGGTACACCCTGAGCGCCACGACCGACGACGTCAGCAGGGCCACGGGCGCGACCAGCAGGGAGACTCCGCGGGCCCGCGGCGGGCCGAAGGCCGAGGCCGGCGCGTGCGCGCTGAACTGGCTGACCGAGACGATCTCGTCCCAGCTCAGGCCGAGCCGCGGAGCGACGAGCGCGAGCTGGGCGAGCGCGAAGGCGGCAGCGACGGCGACCAGCCACAGGGGGCTGCCGGCGGCGGGCAGCACCCGCCGGGAGGGCGTCCCGCCCTGGCGAGCCTCCTCCGCCGCCGCCGTAGATGTTGCCATGTGTCCAGGATGCCCTGACGAGAGCGGTCCGCTTCCCAAGCAAAAGGCATTTTGCCACGGCATTACGCAACTTACGCCGCACATTGCCAGTGCGCTCCGCCCAGCGCTAGCGTTTCCGGGCATGGCGGCTTTTGACGGTGACCTTGGGTTCGCGCACGTCCTGGCGGACGCCGCGGACGACATCACCATGCGCCGCTTCCGCTCACTTGACCTGCGGGTCGAGGCCAAGCCCGACCTGACCCCGGTCACCGACGCCGACCTGACCGTCGAGGAGTCCCTGCGCAACGTGCTCAGCCGGTCCCGGCCGCGCGACGCCATGCTCGGTGAGGAGTACGGCCGGACGGGATCGGGCGTGCGGTGCTGGGTGATCGACCCGATCGACGGAACGAAGAACTTCGTGCGCGGTATCCCGGTCTGGGCCACGCTGATCGGCCTGATGGCCGAAGACGAGGTCATCGCGGGCGTCGTCAGCGCGCCGGCCCTCGGCCGCCGCTGGTGGGCGGCACGGGACCTCGGCGCCTGGACCGGCCGCAGCCTGACCAAGGCCACGGCGTGCCGCGTGTCGCAGGTATCCAGCCTGTCGGACGCGTCGCTGTCGTTCTCCGGCCTGTCCAGCTGGGAGCGGGCCGGGCGGCTGCCGGAGTTGCTTGGTCTCAGCCGGAAGGTCTGGCGTACCCGTGCTTACGGTGATTTCTGGTCACACGTCCTGGTCGCCGAGGGCGCGACGGATATATCCGCCGAGACCGACGTCACGCTCTGGGACCTGGCCGCGCTGCAGATCATCGTCGAGGAGGCGGGCGGGGCGTTCACCGACCTCGCCGGGACACCGCGTCCTGACTGCGGTAGCGCTGTGTGCACTAACGGCCTGCTGCACCAGGAGGTACTCAGCCTCCTCGGCGGACCGGAGCGGTCCTAGCAATCGGGGCTTGCCCCTGGCCGCTCCCTGAACGATGCTGGGAGACTAAGTCACAAACGCACAAGCAGCGTGCGGCGCTGCTGCGTGCACCGGGCCGGGACACGGCCCGCCGGGCCATCACCTGATGGGAGCTGCGCATGAAGGTACAGGACGGTATGACGAAGGTCGTCCTGAGCGTCGGCCCTGCGCACACCCTGCGCGAGGCCGCCCGTCTGATGTCCGATCGACGGGTCGGCGCCGCGGTTGTCGTTGATGCCGAGCACCCTGGCATCGGCATTCTTACCGAACGCGACATTCTGGACTCAGTTGGCACCGGTCAGGACCCGGACACCGAGATGGTCGCCGACCACAGGACCTCAGACGTCGTCTTCGCCGCGCCCGGGTGGACGCTGGAGCAGGCAGCGACCGCTATGGTGAGCGGCAACTTCCGGCACCTGATCGTGGTCGACGGCGCCGAGGTCGTCGGCCTGCTGTCGATGCGCGACATCGTGCGCTCCTGGTCCGGCCAGGCGAGGGAAGGCGCGGGAGTCGCAGCCGGCGTGGGTGCCAGGGGCTGACCGAGCAGCTTCAGAGAGCGAGGCCGCATGCAGCTGGCCGGCGCCGTGGCGCTTGTGACCGGCGCTTCATCCGGGATCGGCGCGGCCGCCGCCTACGCCTTGTCGGCAGCCGGAGCGCGGTTAATACTGACCGGCCGCGATAAGGCGAGGCTCAACGCCGTCGCCGCGCAGACCGGGGCGATGGCGATTCAGGAAGACCTGGCCGACCCGGGAGGGCCGGCCCGGCTGGCCGATACCGCCCTCGCCGCCACCGGGCGGGTCGACCTGCTGATCAGCAACGCCGGCGCCGGCTGGGTCGGCCCGATCAGCGAGCTGAGCGGGCAGAAGGCCGCCGATCTGCTGGCGCTGAACCTGCTCGCGCCGATCCAGCTGGCCCGCTTGTTCGCCCCCGGTATGGCCGAGCGCAGGCACGGCCGGATGGTGTTCGTTTCCTCGATCGCCGGCGCCACCGGCGTGCGGCACGAGGCCGTCTACGCCGCGACCAAGGCCGGGCTGAACACGCTGGCCGAGAGCCTGTCCTACGAACTGCGCCGGCAAGGCGTCGGGGTGAGCGTGATCCTGCCGGGGGTGGTGGATACGCCCTTCTTCAGCCAGCGGGGCCGGCGTTACGACCGGAGATGGCCGCCGCCCATCCCGGCCGAGCGGGTCGCGCGCGCCATCATCGACGCGGCCGAGCGGGACCGGGATGTGGTCTTCGTGCCCGGCTGGATGCGGTTCCCGGCGTGGCTGCACGGCGCCGCACCGGGGCCGTTCCGGCAGCTGGCGGCCCGCTTCAGCTGACGCCGGCCACGTCCTTCGGGTGCAGCCGGTGCCGGTCGGTCCAGCCGTGCAGCCCGTGGGCGGGGTGGGCCAGCTCATCCGGGGGAACCGCGATGACCGGGCACGCCGCGTGGCCCAGGCAGTACCGCGCAGTCCGGGCGGACAGTGACCGGCCGACCGCGCCGTGGCGGCCCGCGCCGATCACCAGGAGGTCACCGGGCTGGCTGGCCAGATCGATGAGCGCCGGGCCGGCCTCGCCTCTGATGATCCTGGGACCGAACTTCAGCTCGCCTGGCGGGCCGCCGATGCCCAGCTCGACCGCCTGGCAGAGCCGGTCCCTGGCCGCCGACTTCCAGACTTCCCGCAGCTCATGGTTGGGGAAGCGGCGGTCAGCGATATCCCCGCCCGGCGGGGTCCACGCATAGGCGGGCACCAGCTCGGCGTCGTGCATCCGCGCCATCTCCGCCGCGTACCGCAGCGCCTGGAGACTGCCTGCCGAGCCGTTCACTCCCGTGACGACCCTCGTTATGTACACCTCAGTGGTCCTTTCGAGTCGTGCTACGAGAGCCAGTCAACCTCCTGCCAGGGTGCGCGGGCCGGGCGCTAACAGCCCTCATGCGGCTGAGCTGCCCGGGCAAACGAGACTCATGCGCTGGCGGGGGCCGGAGCCGCGGCCACCGTCCCCGGCAGCCTGGCCGCGGCCACGGCGCCGAGGGCGACGATCCCGATCGCCAGGTTCAGCGCGGCGGTCCGGCCGGCCCACGCCGCTATCAGGCTCGCGACGAGAGCGCCCCCGAGCGTCGCGGCCATGACGACGGTCGAGTAGGCCGAGCTGATCCGGCCGACGACGTGATCGGGTGCCCGGCGCTGGATCGTCGTGCGCTCCAGCATGAGGAACGCGCCCCCCGCCACGCCGACAAGACCTATGAACGGGAACGCGAGCACGAAGTGGTGCACGTTGAACAGTCCGGCGAATGCCGCCGTCTCCGTGACGAGCAGTCCGACGGCCCAGGAGCGCAGCCGCAGGCTCGCGCTCGCCCGGCGGCCGAGATAGGCACTCACCAGGAACCCGGCGCCGAGCGCGCAGTACAGCCCGCCGAGACTGGCCGCCTTCGCCCCGAGATCGCCGACCACGTACGGGACCAGCAGCGCGGTCAGCGCGCCGTTGCCCAGCAGGAACAGCGATGAGGCGAAGAGCAGCATTGCCAGGACGCGGTCGGCGTGCAGCGCCGATACCCCGGCGCGCAGATCCGCGGCCACTCCGCGCAGCCCCGAGGCGACGGCCGGCGGCGGCGCGGCCGGCGGCGCCAGAATGCTGATCGCCGCGACGAGACCGGCCGAGGCGAGGTAGGTGCCCGCGTCGATGGCGACCGGCAGCCTGAACCCGCCGAGCGTGTAGAGCGCGCCGCCGAGCGGCGCCCCGGCAATCCGGACCGCTCCCCCGGCGAACGACGACCACGCGTTCGCCGCGTTGAGATCCTGGCCGCGCCCGACCAGGGCCGGCACCACCCCGCTGTAGGCCGGGCTGAAGAACGCCGCCCCCGCGTTCTCCGTGAAGATCGCCAGCAGCACGAGCCACAGCTGGCTCCGGCTGGACACCAGCATCAGCGCGGACACGCTCGCCGCCCCGAGCAGGTTGCTGCCGATCATGATGCGCAGCCGGGGCCACCGGTCGGCGCATACGCCCGCCGCCGGCCCGAACACCAGCATCGGCAGCACCTCGGCGACGACCGTCAGCCCGGTGTCGCGGGTCGAGCCGGTCAGGTGGAACACGTAGACCGGCACCGCGACCAGCAGCAGCCAGCTGCCGACGCTGGACAGCAGCTGGCCGGTCCACAGCAGGCCGAACGGCCGGTTCCTGAAGATGATCGGCGTGCGTATTGTGCTGCTCAGCCAGCTCACTGCAACTCCTCCGCTAAGCTATTCCAGCAGAATAGTTCGACGGTGGAGTGTTCTGTCAAGATTGGAGGAGCAGTGCCGGATCCCGCTGCGCTCGGCCGTCAGCTCCGCGGCCTGCGGGCGGCCGCCGGGCGCACGGTCGCGTCGGTGGCCGGCGATGCGGGCCTGTCGGTCCCCTACATCGCCAACCTGGAGAACGGCCGGGGCAACCCGACGCTGTCCGCTCTCGACCGCCTCGCCGCCGCGCTCGGCGTGAGCCTGGAGGTGAGCCTCGCGCCCGCCGCGGAGGCGGCCGCTCCGCCGGCGATGCCGTCCTCGCTCGTCCGGTTTGGCCGCAGCCAGCGCTTCCAGCGCGACGTGGGCGTGCTTGCGCAGGCGCTGGGCGAGGAGCCGGGCGAGCTCTCGGTACGCCTCGTCGGCGCGCTGGCCGGCCTGGGGGCCGCGCTCCGCAACGATCCCGGCGAGACGGGCTGGCTCCGGCTGCTCGACGCGCTGCTGCTGATAGTCGCGTTCCCCCCGCCCCCCTGACGGTTACGAGGCGTTGGCCATCAGCGCCGCGACCTCAGCCAGCCGCATCGAGAAACCGGCCTCGTTGTCGTACCACGCCGCGACCGAGACCAGGTCGCCGCCGGCAACGGAGGTCAGCGGCAGGTCGACAATCGAGGACTGCGTCTCGCCGACAACGCGAGCCGAGGCATAGCCCTCATGCACGACCCCCATGACGCCGTTCAGCGGACCGGCCGCGGCCGCCGCGGTGAACAGCTGGTTGAGCTCGGCGACCGACGTCTCGCGCTCGACCCTGACGGTCAGCTCCACGATGCTGCCGGTGCGGACCGGTACCCGGTAGGACTTTCCGTCGACCTGGAGGTCGGGCCAGATGAACTTCAGCGCCCGTGCCGCTCCCGACATCGACGGGATGGTGTTCTCAGCCGCGGCCCAGGAGTCACGCCGGTCCTTCATCGGCTGGTCGGTGAGCGACTGGGTGTTGGTGTAGGCGTGGACGGCCGAGAAGAATCCGTCCCGGATGCCGACGTTCTCCCTGAGCACCTTGATGACCGGCGCCAGCGCGTTCGTCGTGCAGCTGGCCAGGCTCACGATCCGGTGCCTGCCCGGGTCGAAGCTCTCAAGGTTGATTCCGGGAAGCAGCACGGCGTCGCAGTCGTCGATGGTCTTGCTCGGCCCGCTGACGAGCACCCGCCCCGCTCCGCGATCCAGATGCGCCTGGGCCCCGGCGCGGGTCGTCGCCCGGCCGGTGCACTCGATGACCAGGTCGACTTCCAGTTCGCGCCAGTCAGCCTCGGTCTGCCTGGCGTCAATCCAGTCGATGGCCAGGTCACCGATGACCAGCGAACCATCCTCGGCCCGGACCGGGTCCCGCCACCGGCCGTAGTTCGTGTCGAACTCAAAGAGCGCGCCCATGATGTCGGGCGCCGCTACATCCACGATCACCGAGGGCGCGAAGAGCTTGCTGGCCAGCCCTGCCTTGACCGTCGATCTGCCGATCCTGCCGAACCCCACGACCGCGATCCGCGGCATTTCACCCGTCCCTTCCGCACCATTACCGTCACTTCAGATCGTAATGACAGGATGCGCCGGCTCACCCGCCGGCAGTCAGGTAGGCGACCGCGCGGCGCTCGATGCCCTCCCCGCTCTCGACCAGCGGGCGCATGTGGGCGGTGAACTCGGCGACCTCGGACTCGGTGAGCACATCGCTGAGCACCTCCCCGAGCGGGGGGACCCGCGGGTTCCCGGACATGCGCAGGAACCGGTCCCACGGGCACGGCGTGCGCGTGGCGGAGACCGTGACCTGCAGTTCGAGGCCGACCTCGGTGAAACCGGCCTGCTCGGCCAGGCGGACCAGGTCGCGATCGTCGAAGTCCACCATCGGATCGTCTCCGGCCGGCTGGATCTGGTTGAACCGCCCGGCCAGCTTCGCGGCGATAGGCGCGATCGGGCTGACGTCATAGCCGCCCAGCCGGCCGGGATCGCGGGCGTGCATGAGCACGTTGATCGGCTCGAACAGGCTGACCCGGCCGCCCGGCCGCAGCACCCGGCGGAACTCGGCGAACGCGCTCGCCTTGTCCTTGACGTAGATCAGCACGGACCTGGTCGTGACCACGTCCACCGAGGCGTCGGCGATACCCGTGAGCCGGTCGGCGCCGGCGCGCACGAACTCGCACCGGCTGGCCTGCCCGCTCGCGGTGGCGGTCGCGCGGCAATGATCAAGCAGGTCCTGGGAGACGTCCGAGAAGATCACGCGCCCCCAGGGGCCCAGCCGGTCGAGCGCGCCGAACGCGATCAGCCCGTCGCCGCAGCCGACGTCCAGGAGCGTGGCACCGGGATCCAGCTTCGCCAGGTCGAGCACCCGGTCGCGCACCGGGTAGAGCCCGGCGCTGAGCATCTGCTCGCGGTAGGCGGTATCGCCGCCGTGGCGAACGTCGAGGAGCCACCGGTGCCACTGGTCACGCGTTTCGGTCACGGCTACCCATCTTCCCCGATTCGTCCCAGCGATCGCCCCACGCCGCTTTTCTTGCCCGCCGGTACAGCTCGCCTTTGCTCTTGCCGACCGGCCGGCTTGCGCTCTGGCCGTCGGCGGTACACAGATCGAGCACGACCAGGTTCTTGCGCAGCTGCGGCCGGCGCACGATGCGCGCGGACGGCCAGTCGGGATGCGCCCGCCGCACCGCCGCCACGTAGCTGAACTTCTCGTCCTCGTACGAGAGGTCGGCGTCCTTGACCTGGCGGTGCAGGGCCGACCGCTGCACCCGCGCCGCGAAGTGGCACCAGTCCCCCGCCGCCGCCAGCGGGCAGGCGAGTTCGTGCGGGCACGGCGCCGCGACCGAGTATCCGGCCGCCAGCAGCCGGTCCCTGGCCGCGAGGATCCGGCGGTGGCCGGCGGGCGTGCCTGGCTCGACCAGCAGGACGACCGGCGCCGCGCCCGCCGCCAGGTCCACGAGCCGCGCCTGCTGCGGCTCGGTCAGCTCCCCCAGGACGTAGGCGGCAACGGCCAGGTCGGCGCTGAGCTCGGGTGGCGCCTGGTCAAGGCGCCACGGGCGCCACTCGGCGTCGCGCAGGGCCGCGGCCGCCGAGCCGGCGAGGATCGACCGGCCGAGCTGGATCGCCTCGGCCGACTGCTCCAGGAGAGTCAGCCGGAGCGGGCCGGCGATCTGAGCGGCGATTGACCACGAGGCTCCGCCCGTTCCCGCCCCGAAATCCGCGGCCGACACCGGCGACCAGGCCGGCAGCGCGAGCCGCAGCTGCCGGAACGCCGCTCCGGTCGCCGCGGCGGTGGCCGGCATCCGGTACGCGGCGTAGGCGGCCACGTCACGCCGCGAGGCGAGCACCGGCGCGGCGGGGACCTCGCCGGAGCGGTAGGCGTCCATCAGGCGCTGCACGCCGGCGGACAGGCTGGCCAGCCCCGCGCCCCGCAAGCCAGCCTGCAGCGCCGCGGTCAGCGATCCCGCGCCGGTTTCTTCCACGGTGCAACCGTAAGAGCTTAGAGATGGGAACGCAGGGTCACCGGGGCCAGTGTCAGCCCGGGCGTGCACCCGAGGAACGCCCCGAGCCGCTCGGCCTGGTCAGCCAGCTCGCGCCGGTGCGCGGCGGTCGGCCTGGTGAACGGCTCGACGGTGATCGCGACCTTCCGGCCGGACTTGCGCTGCTGCCAGATCCCGCGCACGACGCCGTCGATCAGCAGCACCGGGAAGGTGCCCGCCTGGCCTCTCGGCGAGAGCGCGCGCCCGGCGGCCTCGCCGTCGAACAGCAGGCCCCGCGGCTGGCCGCCGATGACGTACGGGTCGAAGTACGGCAGCAGCCGCACGCCACGGGGCGGGCCTGGCTCCTGGCGGTCGGGCGTCCCGGCCGGCAGCCAGGCGGCGGCGCCCTCGATCTCGGCGCGCTGCAGCCGGGGCGCGAGCTCGGCGAACATGTCGGCCGCCCACCGGCGCGGCGCGCCGAGCCACCGCGCGAACTGGTCTGGTGTCGCCGGGCCGTAAGCGGCCAGGTACTCGGTGACCAGCCAGCCAACCGACTCGGGTCCGGCGGCAGGCGCGAATCCGGGCAGCCAGCTGGCGGGGCTGGTGTAGGTCACCGTGCGGCCCCGGCCGGCCCCGAAGCACATGATGCCGCGGGCGACGGCGAGCGAGACCGCGGTCCGCCACCGGGCCCACATGCCGCTGAACCCGGGCAGGACCGGGTCGCCGGCCCATTCGCCGCACGCCATGACGACGGCCTCGTGCAGCTCGGCCACGGTGAGGTCCGCCGTCGCGAGCGTGACCGCGATCGCCTCCAGCACGGACTCGATCTGGCCGGGGCTGAGGTACTTGCCGATCGGCCCGTACGAATCGGGGATCGCGGCCAGCGCCCCGATCCACCTCGGCAGGTCCGCGGCGGGCAGCAGGTGCACGGTCCCGCGCGGGCCGTAGATCTTGACCAGGCTGCGCTCGGTGAGAACCGCCGCCCTGATGGCGGCGCGGTCCGGCGAAGCCTGGCGCAGCCCGATCGACCACTCGGCGGCGGACATGACCTGCGCGTGGGCTCCGCACATGCGAGCCGCGACGTCGGCGGGCGCGGCGCCGGACAGCGGCTCGTCGAGCGCGTGGTGATGCAGGCGGCGGGCGGACGCCTGCGCAAAGGACAGCCGCGCGGCCTCGTCACCCGGCATCACGGCCGCCCTTCTCAGTCCGAGCCCAGATTAGGCTGACCATCATGACCGGACGCGCGTGGATTGACCAGCTGCCAGCCGAGCTCGACGGGCAGAAGGCGATCATGCGCAGGCTGCTTGCGGTCTGCGAGTCCGACGACCGGATCAGCTGGCTCATGATCGGGTGCTCCCTCGGCCGCGGGAACGCCGACCGGCTCTCCGACCTGGACATGGCGCTGGGAGTGCGCGACGAGGACTTCGACGCGGCGATCGGCGATGTGCGCGCCGCCTGCGACGGGCTGGCGGACCTGGTCGAGAGCTATCACCACCAGCTGCCCGGCCTCACGGTGCGGCACGAGCGGATCTTCGCCCAGTACGCCGATCGCTGCCAGCTGGACCTCGTGGTGTTCCCCGCCTCGTACGACGTCAGCAAGGCACCGAGCCCGGTGATCCTCTACGACCGCGACAACCAGATCGTGCCGAGTGACGAGCGGCCGCCGGTCACCGGCGAGCAGGTTCGCGAGTGGGCCTTCCGCGGCTGGTGTGTCCTGGCCGACTCCGGCAAGTACCTGCGGCGGGGCTCGCTCTGGGAAGCGCTGGAGTGCCTGCACGAGGCGCGGGCGAACCTGTGGCGGCTGCTGGCCGTCGCCGAGGCCGTGCCCGATGCACGCTACGGCGTCACCAGCATCCTCGATTTCGCGCCCGCCCGCGTACCAGCCGGGATGGCAGGCACGGTGGCCGAGCTCGATCGCGCCCGCCTGCTGGCCGCGGCGCAGCGGCTGGCCCGGCTGCTGACCGCGATCGGCGAGCGGCTGCCGGCGCCGCTGCGTGATGACCTGCCGGACGCGATGGCCGCGTTCGTGACCGCGGACCTGGAAGAGCTGGCCGTGGCGACCGCGCCGGCGGACACTTCCCCGGTCCCGCAGGACTGCACGCTGCCGACCGCCGAGCAGCCGCTGCGGGCGGCGGAGTTCGCCGACTTGTTCGCCGGCTCGGTGCTGGCGGCAGGCCGGCCCGAGCCGACCCGGCTGCGACTC
>Ga0210396_10001464_pt1 | contig 25497 bp, 15 predicted proteins | sample IncBWH17OmetaG_FD_155466 | JGI IMG/M metagenome (GOLD analysis project Ga0210396, IMG submission 155466) | Forest soil microbial communities from Barre Woods Harvard Forest LTER site, Petersham, Massachusetts, United States - Inc-BW-H-17-O ... | reverse complement strand
CATCTTGCGGCAGACGTTGACCTGGTCATAGCCCGCGTTGGTGCGGGAGTCGGACCCCATGACGAGACCCTCCCGAGTCATGATGCCGAGACAATAGGTCATGGGGTCCATAGTCTCCCAGGTGGGGCAGAAATGCTACCGGGAGTGTGAGAAAAGCAGCCGCGGAGTGCACGTTCATGGCATCCTAACCTTCCCAGAGCCTTCGGGCTCCCCGGTTTTGGGTACGACACCGCAAGCCCCGCTCCGACCCGCGTCGCTCGAAGCGAGCTGTACTCCACAGAGGAAGGCAGAGCTTCGCCCATGAAGATTCGTCTGGGATACGACATTGCGTTCGAGACGCCGCGTGAGGTGGCCATGGTGGCCATGCTGCACGTTCACCCATCGCGAATACCGGACCTGCTGGAACCGGACGCACTGGAGACCAACGCCGGGGTGGTAAAGGACGAGTACGTGGACAGCTTTGGCAACCGCTGCACCCGGCTGGTGGCGCCGGCGGGCGAGCTGCGGCTGCGGGGCTCAACGTTGATTGAGGACAGCGGTCTGCCGGATGCCGCGGGGACGTACGCGGTGGAACACCCCGTAGGTGAACTGCCGACGGATACGCTGCAGTTTCTGCTGGCGAGCCGGTATTGCGAGGTCGACCTGCTGTCTCCGATAGCGCATGACCTGTTTGGCGGTATAGCGCCGGGGTGGCCACGGGTGCAGGCGATCTGCGGATGGGTGAACTGGAAGGTGGAGTTCGGCTACCCCTACGCGCGGCCGACGAAGACAGCGCTCGAGGTCTTCACGGAGCGGCGCGGGGTGTGCCGCGATTTTCAGCACCTGGCGATCACTTTTTGCCGCGCGATGAACATTCCGGCACGCTACGCGACCGGATACCTGGGCGACATCGGAGTGCCGCCCTCGGATACGCCGATGGACTTCAGCGCGTGGTTCGAGGTGTACCTGGGCGACCGCTGGTGGACGATGGATGCGCGACACAACCATCCGCGGATTGGCCGAGTGCTGATGGCGACGGGACGCGATGCCTCCGACGTGGCGCTGACGACGGCGTTCGGCTCCGCAACCTTGAAGAAATTTTTCGTGGTGAGCGATGAGGTGAACGCAACCGAGGTGGCGCCGGCATGAGCCTGGAGCGGTTAAGTCCGGAACGGTTGAGTCCGGAGGGAACGGACGCGGCGATGGATAGCGGTCAGAGCCGGCTGTTCAACGATGCGGAGCATTTTCGCAGCTCCATGCTGGGCAAGTACGTGCTGGACGGCGCCTTCGACGAGATGTTCACCGCGGTAGGCGAGGCGCGGCCGCACTACCGCCGACTGCTGGATATGTTCGCCCGCATGCCGCAGGAGGAGATCGAGCGCTGCAAGAAGGCGGCGGACCTGTCGTTCCTGACCCAGGGGATCACGTTTACGGTGTACGGCGAGGAGCAGGGCACGGAGCGGGTGTTTCCCTACGACGTGGTGCCGCGCGTGATCAGCAATACGGAGTGGACGCACATTGAGCGCGGGCTGGTGCAGCGGATCGCCGCGCTGAATATGTTCCTGCACGATGTGTACAACGACGGGCGCATTCTGGCGGACGGCAAGGTGCCGCGCGAGGTGGTGTACACGTGCAGGCACTTCCGCCGCGAGATGCGCGGGCTGCAGGTGCCACGCAACATCTATATCGCGGTCAGCGGCACGGACCTGCTGCGGGTCCAGTCCGGCGAGTTCGTGGTGCTGGAGGACAACCTGCGGGTGCCGAGCGGCGTGAGCTACATGCTGACCAGCCGGCGCGTGATGAAGCGCATCTTTCCGCAGCTCTTTCGCGCCTACGATGTGCGGCCGATCGAGCATTATTCGCAGGTGCTGCTGGCGACGCTGCGCTCGCTGGCACCGGAGGGCCGGCCGGAGCCGACGATCGTGGTGCTGACGCCGGGCGTCTACAACTCTGCATATTTCGAGCACACCTATCTTGCGCGCCAGATGGGCATCGAACTGGTGGAGGGGCGCGACCTGGTGATCCACGACAACGTCGTCTACATGCGCACTACCGCCGGGCTGAAACGCGTGGATGTGATTTACCGGCGCGTGGATGACGACTTCATCGATCCGCTGGCCTTTCGCGGGGAGTCCGTGCTGGGCGCGGCGGGACTGTTCAACGCGTATCGCGCGGGAAATGTAACTCTGGCGAATGCATTTGGCACTGGCCTCGCGGATGACAAGGCGATCTACGCGTATGTGCCGGAGATCATCCGCTACTACATGGATGAAGAGCCGCTGCTGAACAACGTGGAGACCTTCCTAATGACGAACCCGGTGCACCGGCAGCACACGCTCGAAAACCTGGACAAGCTGGTGGTGAAGGCAGTGGGCGAGTCAGGCGGGTACGGCATGCTGATCGGGCCGCAGAGCACCGCTGAGCAGCGTGAGGAGTTTCGCCGGCGCATCGAAGCCGATCCGCGAAATTACATTGCCCAGCCGACGCTGGAATTTTCGCGCGCGCCCTGCCTGATGGACGGTGGCATTCAAGCGCGGCATGTGGACCTGCGGCCTTACATACTGTTCGGCGACAAGGCGACGGTGGTGCCGGGCGGGCTGACACGTGTCGCGCTGAAGGAAGGCTCGCTGGTGGTGAACTCGTCGCAGGGCGGCGGCAGCAAAGATACCTGGGTTGTGAACGACTGAAGGAGAGAGATGCTTTCACGCGTTGCTGACAGCCTGTACTGGATGAGCCGCTATCTGGAGCGAGCGGAGCACACGGTGCGGCTGATCGATGTGAATATGAGCCTGATGCTGGACGAAGCCAGCACCACGGCGAACCTGAGCCTGGAGCGGCGCTGGAAGCGGGTGCTGGCGTGCCTGGGGCATCCGGCGCATATAGAGTGGAGCGGCGACTTCTATCAACTGACGCACGATCTGACCTTCAGCACGCGGAGCCATGCAGCGATCGTGAACTCGATTGCGCAGGCGCGGGAGAATGCGCGACAGGTGCGTGATGAGTTGAGTTCTGAGCAGTGGCAGCAGCTGAACCGGCTCTATCACAGCATGACCGCGGCGCAGCGGGAGGTGAGCTCTTACAACGCGCTGACCAGCTTTCTGCCGACCGTGGTGTACGACCTGCACCAGTTCCAGGGAGTGACCGACTCGACGATGAGCCACGGCGAGGGCTGGCAGTTCATCCAACTGGGACGTTATATCGAACGCGCGGCGGCGACGACCACGCTGATGGATGTGTATCACCGGGAGAGGTTCGAACCGCCGAATAGCGCAGCCGCCGGTTACGAATTTCTGGAGGGTGCGGGCCTGTTGCGCTGCTGCAGCGCCTTCGAGGCTTATTGCAATGCATACACCGCCGACTTTACACCGGAACGCATCACGGAGTTTCTGCTGTTGAATCCGGACTTTCCGCATTCCGTGCGCTACTCGGTGGATTGCCTGCGCAGCGCGCTAATGGCAATTGGAGCGAAGAGCGGACTGCATGTTGCGGACGAACTGGTCAGGGTTTCCGGCAGGCTGCAGGCTTCGCTGAGCTTTGTGGATATTGACGACGTGTTGTCGCAGGATGTGGGCGCCTATCTGTCGAGCATTCTGCAGCAATGCCGGCAGGTGCATGAGCGGGTCTTCCGGCTGTATATCCAGTATTCGACGCAGACGGCGCTCGCGATGAGTTGAGGGTGTTGGCTGGGCGGTGCTTCCCTGTTATTGAACGGAAGTTACATTCAGGATGACGAGTGCGAGAGGAAAACGAATGACGCATCACCAGGGGAGCGCGATATGAGGTACTACTCGATCCAGCATCTGACGCGCTTCGACTATGCGCATTCGGTGTGCGAAAGTGCGATGGAGATCCGGATGCAGCCGCGCGGCGACGGCAACCAGCGCTGCCTTACGTTTTCTTTGTCGGTGAGCCCGCGCTGCCGTGTCTTTTCCTATCGCGATCACCTGGCGAACCAGGTGCACCACTTCGATATTCCAGGGGATCACCGGCAACTGGTGATCGTGGCGCACTCGCTTGTGGAGCAGCAGCCGCTGGGGCCGATACCGAAGCGGCTTACGCCGGCGGCGTGGGACGAGCTGGATGTCCTGCTGGCACAGGGCGACTTCTGGGAGATGCTGCTGCCGAGCACCTTTGCTGAGCCGACGGAGGCTTTGCGTACGCTGGCGGCGGAGTGGAGGATTACGCGGCGCGACGATCCGCTTTCGATGCTGCATGAGATCAGCCGCAATGTGTTCAACAACTTCGAATATCTGCCGCGTAGTACGAAGGTGGATTCACCGATCGATGTGGCGCTCAGCTCGAGGCGAGGCGTGTGCCAGGACTTCGCGCACATTATGATTGCTCTGGCGCGGATAGTGGGGATTCCGTGCCGCTACGTGAGCGGCTACCTGTGCCATGGCGACGAGCCGGAGATCGGCTCTGACGAACGCAATGCGCCGAGCGCCACCCATGCGTGGGTGGAAGCGTTTCTGCCGCGGCTGGGCTGGGTAGGTTTCGATCCGACGAATGACCTGGTGGCGAATGACCGGCACATTCGCACGGCGCTGGGACGCGACTATGCCGACGTGCCGCCGACGCATGGCGTGTACCGTGGAAAGACCGAGAGCGAGTTGAGCGTGGCAGTGCATGTGGAGTCATCCGAGACGGCGCCACCCTTCGATGAGACGATGCCGGTGCCGGAGGACTGGTCGATGGTGGTGGAGCGCGCGCACGAGCCGCTGCCGCTGGCTTCGCCGCTATTGCAGATCCAGCAGATGCAGCAACAGCAGCAGTAGGGCTCCGACGCTCCTTCGAACGGGGCGGGCGAGCCGATGAAATCCTGCGCCGGTCTGATGCCTGACTGGACGCCCATGAGGGGGAGCCAGCTTCGTTGATCAGGGGATTGCACGGAGTCTTTCAAGAGGAGAGCCGGTTTTACCGGCTGCTGCTTGTCGTTGGAGGTACAACAGCCATTCTGAAGGGCCTGCGCCTGCCCTATATATGGGCGGCTACGCAGGCGCAGATCGATTACCGCAACGGGTACATGCGGCGAGGACTCTTCGGGGAGATTTGCCGTCAGTTACATATTCCCATCTGGCATTACGGCGTTTTTGCCGCGGTGTCGTTTGTTCTGCTCACAGGACTGTTCTGGCTGCTGGCGCGCAGCGTGCGCAGATCTGGCCTTGACGCGGCCGGCCTGGGCGCTTTCTCTGCTCTGGTGGCGAGCATCTTTTGCATCACGATGCTGACCAACCTTGTGGGCTACTGCGACATCCTGATGGCGCTGCTGGTGCTGGTGGTGATGCAGTTTCGCAAGCCCTCAGTCCAGGTGATGGCCGCATTGGCCGCGGGTATTGTGGGCGTTCTGGTGCATGAGATGTATGCCGTCGCATTTCTGGCGGTCTCGCTGGCATGCACGGTTTGCGGGCTTGCGTTCGAGAATGACGGCAACAAGAGACTGTGGATAGGGGTCGGGGCAGCAGCGATCATCCCCTGGGCAATCATTCTGGCTCCCATTCGCCACGCGAGAATGACTCCGGATGAAATTGCAAAGCTGGCAGCCGACATACGCGCGCGCGTGAACTTTCCATCGCATGATGGAGTGCTCACTGCGATTTTTAGCAATTCCAGCGGCGAGAACGTGCACAAGATGTGGGGGTTCATGCACGCAGGCACGTATTGGGTGGAAGAGTTCTTTGGCCTGCTCGCTTTTCTCCCGACTACACTTTTCTTCCTCGCACTGGCATGGCGCGTGTCTGGCGAGCGGCGCGCTCTGCGGTGGTACCTGGCGCTTTGCACATTTGCGCCACTGCTGCTGAACCTGGTGGCCTACGACCGATACCGCTGGCTTGCGCTTATGGAATTGAATGCCGTGCTGTGCGCGATTGCCGTCTGCTGGTCCACGCACCGCCTGCACGGGGACGGCGTGCAACCGGCCTTCGGACCAGCATGGCGACGGGCAGCCGTTCTGTTGCTCGCGCTGAACCTGGCTACGGACATCGGACTGTTCCAGGTGCACGGGCGGAGCTTCCCATTTTTGCAGTACTGGAACACCTTTCACACGAAGGGACCTTCGCTGGAACGTCTGTTCGCACCGCCCGACATTCTTCTCTGATATCGGCTAATGTCTTGCGGCGATGACTTCGATCTCCACCAGCGCTCCGGGGCCCGCGAGGGCAGCCACCTGCATGGCGGACCGTGCGGGCTTGTTGGGCTGCTCCTTCGTGCCGAAGAATTGCGTGTAACCGCCCATGAAGCCAGCGAAGTCCATTTTGCCAGTGGCGGGATCGGCGGCGAGATAGACGTGCATCATCACGACGTCACCGAGGGTGAGCTTCTGCGCGGCGAGCGCTTTCTGAATGGCCTGGAGAGCGCCGACGGTTTGCGCTTTGGTGTCCCTCGCAGGCGCCTTGCTGAAATCAGGATCGAGCGTGCCGCTGAGATAGAGAGTGTTGCCGACCCAAACGCCTTGCGAGATAGGAAATGGTGAGTTATTGGGCAGCGGGATACGGGTAGGAGCCTGGGCAGCTGCGGCGATGGCGGAGACGGCGAATGCGGCAACAACAACAGCGGTGCGAAGACTACGCAAGGATGCCTCCTGGCTGAACCTTCTGTCCGATCATGTTGACGGCGCGGATGGCGGAGAGCGCAGCGCCCTCCTGCCAACCGACGATGTGGCTGGTGTGATCACCGGCAAAATACACGCGGCGGTCCGGCTGGGTCATGGTGGCGTAGTCCTTCGCGTCCTGGCGTCCGAAGCCGCTGATCCACGAGCCTAGATTGAAAGGAATGTTGCCCCAGCTCACGTATACGGGGTCGCTCAGCTCCTGGCCGCGCCCGGGAAAGAGTTTTTCGACCGCTTGACGCGAGGCGTCGAGCTTGGCCTCGATGGTAGGGAGCTTGCCGAAGGGCGTGCCGTTCTCAATGCTGTAGCCGCTGACGATGGCGCCGCGCGGCGAAAAGAGTCCGTAGCTGGGATACCAGACAACATCGACGGTCTGCCGCAGGAAGGAGAGGCCGCCGTAGACGTTTTCGTCCTGTTCCCAGAAGCGGCGCGACTGCCAGGCGATCTTGTACGCGGAGTCATAGCTGGCATGCTGGATGACGGCTTCGACTTCGGGTGAGAAGTCGGCGTCGACACTTTTGAGCGTGGTGAGGGGCATCGCGCAGATGCAGTAGTCGGCGTCCAACGTTTCGACGCGGCTACTGACGCGGTCCTTGTAGGAGACCTGCACGCCGGAGGCAGACTGGCGGACGCGCATGACCTGCGCGTTGTGGCGGATGCTGGTGCCTAACTTCTTCTCGAAGGCGCGAGGAATTTGGTCCATGCCGCCGACGGGCTGGAACATGGTGGCTTGCCAGTCGATGATGTCTTCAGTAAGCAGCCCTTGCCACAGGTCGGCATCGAGCAGTGCGTGCATGGGGAGCGGGTCGCGCGGGACGCCGTCCTGCGGACCTGCGCCAGGCAGCACCTTGTAACCGGAGCGCTCCGTGCCAGTGAATTTGCCGTCGGGTTTGAGATCGCCATATGCGGTGAGGAAGTTGAGCATGCGCTCTTTGTCCTCTGCGCTGAGTTCCTGATCGAGCGCGCCCTGACGGATGCATTTCGAGAGCAGCTCCGAGACGTGGCCGCGCGTGTCATTGACCATCTGGCGCTGCTCGACCGGCTTGCCATCATTGAACTTGTCACACTGCAGAAGCGAGGAACGCGAGGTGTTGATCTCGACTTCGAGAGGAACCCCGAGCTCGTGGCAGTAGTTCAGCATGTGAGAGTGGATAGAGGGCAGACGCGCGGGGCCGGCGTTGAAGTAGAGATTCTCGTCGAAGGCACAGGTCTGCTCTGTACCGTCGGTGAAGGCGACACGAGAGCCGCGGCGGATGGTCCAGTTGCGGCCGCCGACGCGATCGCGGGCTTCGAGTACGGTGCAGGTGTAGCCGAGCTTGGTCATCTCGTAGGCCGAGACGAGACCGGCGATGCCGCCGCCGAGGATCACGACGCGGGTGCCATGCCCGGAGACGCCACGGATAGCTTGGGCTTTGGTTGCAGCCATAGGCATCAGGCCGAGTGCCTGCATCATGGTGAAGGCGGCGCTGTAGCCGCCGACCTGCCCTACACGGAAGAGAAACTGACGCCGGGTGATCGCCATACACAATCCTTTGCTGGAGCCCAGTTGAGCCCAAATGTAGTCCTGATCGACGAGCTTTGTCAGAGCAAAAAGAGTGCGACACGGCCGCCCAGGAGGCAGTGCCGTTCTTCACAATCCGTGATTCAGCCAGCATCTGCGATGAGCAGCTTTTCTTGACGGAAAAGCTGCGTCGAGTTCCGGCTTGAAGTCGACGCTTTTGTGAAAACGGCAGTACGCCGTGCCGCGGGGAGACAACATCTTGCGCCCCTAGAAGATGATCTTCAAAGCGAGTTGCGTGTTGAATGGCTCTCCCGGACCGATTCCAGGAGCGTAGTTGCCGGCGCCGATAGTGGCGCCGACTTGACCAAAGCTGCCGGAGTCCGTGTACGCGTTGCCAAGCTGCGTGGGTCCAGGACTCGCCAGGTTGAGCCGGTTGGTGACGTTGAACATCTCCACGCGGAACTGAGTGTTGATCCGCTCCGTGATGGGAGTGTTCTTGAAGAGGGAGAGATCGGCGTCGGCAAAGCCGGGGCCGAAGAAGCTGTTGCGGCGGTAGTTGCCCCACGTGCCTGCGGCGGGATCGGCGAAGGACGCTGGGTTGAACCACTGCACGAAGCGTGAGCCATCGACGTTCTGAACCTTGTGGCTGACCCCCGCGAATGGATTTCCGACCTGGTCTGGACGCTGGGTGAACTCGTTGGTTCCCGAAGTGTCCGTGCCGGTGAAGAGGTTGATCGGCTGCCCACCCTTCAACGTGATGACGGAGTTCAGCTCCCAACCATGTGTGAGCAGGGAAGGGCCGCGGAACCCAGGCACGGTGTAGTTGACGAAGCCGACGAAGGTGTTGCGCGTATCGAAGTCGCTGGCGCCGTAGTCACCCTTGAAGTTGGTGCTGTCCTGCGGGAGCTGCCCGCGGTACTGCGTCACCTCGTCCAGGTTGTGGCTCCAGGTATAGCTGAACTGCGTGGTGACGCCGTGCATGTTGCGCAGGCTGATGACGGCCTGCAGCGCGTTGTAGTTGGAGGTGCCGATGCTCTCAATCTGGTTAATCTCACCGTACTGCGGATACGTGGAGACGTAAGGCCGGTTGGTTATGCCGGTGTACTGGGTTCCGTTGAAGGTGACATCGGTGGTGGGTCCGCCGAGAAACGGCTGGTTGATGTTGAGAAGGCTGAGGAGCCGCCGTCCCTGACTGCCGACATAGCCGATCTGGAAGAGCCCCTTGGTGCCGAGTGACTGCTCGACCTGCAGATTGAAGTTGAAGTTGTATGGCGTACGGAAGTTGCGATCCACGGAGAAGACACCGCACGGGTTGGTGGGATTGCAGACCACCGTGCCGCTTGGAAGTATGGGCTGACCGGGGATGACGGAGACGACGCCGGCCTGTGGAGTCGCGGCCACGGTGAAGACTGGGTCAGCACCGCCGGGGTTGCCCTCCAGACCGTTCGGCGCATTGTTGCCGGGACGATTGTCGAGGAATGGGTTGGCATTGGGCGTGTCAAAGAACATGCCGAAGCCGCCGCGCAGTACGGTGCCCTTCCAGACGCCGGGAGAGTAACTGAACCCAACTCGCGGACTGAAGTTCATCCAGTCGCTGGGGTAGACCTCGCTGATCTGATCGCCCTGGAAGGCGAGCCCGTTGCTGCCCGTCAACTCGGGGCGGAAGACGGAGAGATTTTTGTAGAGCGAGTGCATGGGCTGCACGTAGTCGTAGCGCACGCCGTAGTTGATATTGAGGTAGGGCAGGACCTGCCAGCTATCCTGCGCAAAGAGGTCGAAGGTGTTGATGAAGACCTGGCGCTCTGCATTGCCGCGCGCGATGGAGCCAGACGCGAGATAACCGCCGAGGAAATCGGCTAGCGCTTCGGTGTTGCCGCTGCAGTCATTCCCCTCGGTGCACCAGGGACCCTGCGCGCCGGTGAACTTGAAGGTGCCGGTGGAGTGCCGCTGGTAGAACTCGTCGATCTGCGCCTGGCGGTATTCGCCACCGAAGCGCACCTGATGCCGACCGAGGCTCCAGGCAAGCGCTTCATCGAGGTGGCCGGTGATGTCGTTGCGGCCCTCAGGCGGGGTTTGTCCGATTACCTCGAACCCGCTGATATTGATGTTCGGCGAGTTCGAGTAAGGCGAGTTGGTAACGAAGCCGAGCGAGTCCACATTGAAACCGGTCTGCTGGTCGTTGAATACCTGATTGAAGTAGTTCACACCGGCATTGATCTGGTTGGTCATGTGTGAAGAGATCGTCCAGTTATGCACCAGCGAGTAGTTGTAGACGTGGATGGGCGCGACCTCGAAGTAGTAGGGCAGCACGCAGTTGCCGCAGACGGGTGCGATCTGGTTGCCCTGGCCGAGGAAGGCGCGAGCAGAGAGTGATTGCTTTTCGTTGAAGTTGTGATCGATCTTGATGACGCCGTTGTAGCTGTAGCCAGTTTCTGGCGCCGAGCCACTGAAGTTGTTGCCCTGTGCGGGACCGGTGAGCGCGTCCGCGGGCCAGAGCGTCGTCAATAGCGCGCTGGTAGCCGGGTTGACGGCGACTCTGTACTGCTGAAGTAGTGCGAGAGCCTGGGCCTGGTAGGCGGCAGAGGGCTCCGTTCCCTGGTTGCCGGTGGCGATGCGGAACTTCTGCTTCTCGAAGTTTGCGAACCAGAAGGTGTGGTCCTTCCAGAACGGTCCGCCGGCGCTCGCGCCCCACTGCTCATTGCGCAGAGGCGGGTTTCCGGTCTGGAAGGGCGAGACCTCGGCGAGCGCCTCGTTGCGGTTGTAGTAATAGGCCGTACCGTGAATCTGATTCGTGCCTGATTTGGTGACAAGATTGACGGTGCCGCCAGGGTTGCGGCCCGTCTCCGGCGAGGACTGCGTCTGCAGCGAGAACTCTTCCACGGAATCAATGGGGAGGGTGACACCTGCAATATTTTCGACACCACCCTGATTGACGGCGGGGATGTTGTGCCAGAGGTCGTTGTTGTCGGAGCCGTCGATCTGCCAGTTGACCTGGTTGGCTCGTGTGCCATTCACCGATCCGAAGCCGCCTGCGGAGTAGCCAGCGAATCCCGGAGCGAGACCGATCATCTGCGTGAAGTCACGGCCGTTGAGGGGAATATCCTGCACCGTTTTGCTGGGAATGGTGGTGGTCTGCACCGGCGTTGTGGTATCGAGCGCGAGGGCGGATCCGCTGACTTCGATGGTTGTCGCCTGCTGCGCAACCGTGAGCTTCACCGGGACAGTGTGGATAGCGCCCGCCGAGACGCTAACCTTTGTGATCTTGAGGATGTCGAAGCCCGCATTCGTAACCGTGACGGTATACGAACCGAGAGGCAGGTCGGGGAAGTTGAAGTCACCGCCGGCGGCGGAGACGGTCTGACGCGTGACGCCTGTCGCGTCATCGGCGATTTGCACCTGAGCGCCGGGGATTGCGGCACCTGCAGGATCGGTCACGGTGCCGTTGATGGCACCACGAAATGTTTGAGCGCCGGCGAGTGTGCCGGAGAGGACAGCAACGACCAGCGCTGCCTGTCCAAAGGGGACAAGAAACGTACCACGACGCCACAGCATACTAAGCCTCCAAAAGGACTACGAGTCGCAACAAGGCCTGTGCCCGGATTGGGCGTGGACCAATGTGATGGATCGTTTTTTCTTCGCCTGGAAGAGGGTTTTGTACCTGGAACAATTTGCCGGAGCGGCTTCGACGTGGAAGGGACTGCGCCCAAGGCCTGCTGCTACTGGGAGCGAGGCCTTTGTTTCTGCTTACTGCTTGCTGAAACGCTTGGGATTCCTTACTGTACGGGTAAGCTTGTCGCAAACGCAACCGGAAAAGAAGGCTGCCTCCCCGCGTAGACACTTTCTTCCCGTCTTCCGATTTACACAGTCATGCCGCGCGCACCCTGGAGTGCGCGGGGACCTCTGAGAGGAGACGCAAAGATTTATGTATGCAAATCAGGATGTACCGCAGAACGCACAGGACGCAACAAACTGGCAGCAGGTAGAAGACGCGCATCTTGAGTTCCTGCATGAACTTGGGAGCCGCATTGCCGCGGCCGATCCATTGCATGAAGTGCTGAACCGAGTGGTCGAGTTTGCAACGTCTATTGTGCGTTGCGATGCATGCCTGATCTTTGTGCTGCAGGGCGAAAAGCTGGTGCTGCGGGCTTCGAAGATCCCGCACGCGGAGCTGGTAGATAATCTCGATCTGCAACTAGGACAGGGCATTACCGGATGGGTGGCAGAAAACCGCGAGCCTGTTGCGATCGCAAAAAATGCCGCGGGCGACACGCGCTTCAAGGCATTCAAGGATCTGCCCGAAGACCGCTTCGAGGCGTTTCTCTCCGTTCCTCTGCTGAGCCGCGGCAAGTTGGTGGGCGTGATCAATGTGCAGCACCGCAAGCCGCACGAGCATACGCAACGCGAAATACAACTGCTCTCGACCATTGGATTTCTAGTCGGCGCTGAGATCGAGATGGCGCGCCTGGAGATGGAGCGCGAAGAGCTGAGCGATCGTCTGGAGACACGCAAGGTGGTCGACCGCGCGAAGGGCATTCTGCAACGCGATCTGAAGATCGATGAAGAGAGCGCCTATGCTGCGCTGCGCAAGCAGAGCCGGCAGAAACGTCGTTCCATGCGCGAGCTGGCCGAGGCGATTGTGCTGAGCGATGAGCTGCGCCGAGTAGGACGCACCGGATCCGATATACGTCATCCGGCGAAATAGCTAGCTTGAACGCGATTTGTGAGGGCGCCTGCTACACTCCGGGGCATGCGCCACTGGGTCGTCTGCACTCTCTTTGTCCTTCTGTTCGCCTTCCCTCTTTTCAGCCAAACTCCCAAGCCTGGTCTCAAGATCGACGATCTGAACCAACTGGTTCGCGTGGGCGATCCGCAGGTGTCACCCGATGGCAAGCAGATCGTCTACACCATTTCGCGCGTCGACACGGAAGACGATAAGAGCGTCAGCGAATTGTGGATGGTGGATTGGGATGGCTCGAACAACATCCAGTTGACGTACGGTACGGAGTCGGCGAGCTCTCCCGAGTGGAGTCCGGATGGCCGCTATCTTGCGTTCACCTCATCGCGCCCGGGCAAAGCGAAGGGCACGCAGGTGTGGGTGATGGACAGGCGCGGTGGCGAGGCGCGCCAAGTGACGGACGTGAAGCAGGACCTGAGCGACTATCGCTGGTCGCCCGATGCAAAGCAACTGTTGCTGACGCTGCGCGAGAAGGAGCAGCCGGAGAGCGACGACAAGAACGCGAAGCCTAAGCCGCCGAAGCCGATCGTGATCGATCGCTACCACTTCAAGCAGGACATCGAAGGCTACCTGACGGACAAGCGCGCGCAGTTGTATCTGTTCGACATCGCGACGAAGAAGCTAAGCAAGCTGACGTCGGATTCGGGCAAATATGAGGAGCACGAGGCGGAGTGGTCTCCGGATGGGACGATGGTCGCTTTCGTGAGCAATCAAGGGCAACCGGATCCGGACCGCGTGGCGAATGACGATGTTTTCGTTGTGGACGCGAAGGCAGGATCGACGCCGCGCAAACTGACGACGTTTCCAGGCGAAGACCGTGGGCCGCTGGCGTGGAGCCCAGACAGCAAGCTGATCGCATATCGCCAAGGGCTCTCCGAGCACTACACCGCCTACGGCAGCGCGCGGTTGGCGGTGGTACCGGCAAGCGGCGGTGCGGCTGAGCTGAAGGCGACGTCGATCGACAACAACGCCGGGCCGCCGGTGTTCACAAAGGACGGCAAGTCGCTGCTGACGACGATCACCGATGACCGCGTGGTGTATGTGGAAGAGGTACCGCTGGCGGGTGGCGCGCCAAAGCGGCTGACAGAAGAGAGTGGGACAGCGAGCGGGTTGGCTTCGAGCGGCGGGCAAATCGCGTTGCTGTGGTCAACCGACGCGGCCGATCCGGAGATCTACTCGCTTGATGGCACGAAGTTGCATAAGCTGACCTCGCACAACGACGCGCTGCTGGCCGGATGCACGCTGGCGACGACCGAGGACATTGCCGCGAAGAGCAAGGACGGCACGGACGTCCACGGTCTGCTGACGATGCCTGTCGGCTACCAGGCAGGGACGAAGGCGCCGATGCTGTTGTTCATTCATGGCGGCCCTACAGCGCAGGATGAACACCGCTTCACAGTCGACCGGCAGCTTTTTGCCGCGCACGGCCTCGCGGTGCTGAACGTAAACTATCGCGGAAGCGCGGGACGTGGGCGGGCTTACAGCGAGACGATCAGCGCGGACTGGGGCGACAAGGAAGTGGCCGATCTGCTGGCGATGGTGGACGCGGCGATCGCGACAGGCAAGGTCGATCCGGACCGCATGGTGATAGGCGGATGGAGCTACGGCGGCATATCGACGGACTACATGATTGCGTCGACCACACGCTTCAAGGCCGCATCGAGCGGGGCCGGCACGGCGAACCTTTTCGGCATGTACGGAGTGGATGAGTACATCCTGCAGTACGACAATGAGCTGGGACCGCCGTGGAAAAACCCTAACGCGTATATCAAGCTGTCATATCCGTTCTTTCATGTGGAACGCATCAAGACGCCGACGCTCTTCATGGGCGGGGACAAGGACTTCAACGTTACGCTGGTGGGCGGCGAGCAGATGTACCAGGCGCTGAAGAGTGTCGGGGTGCCGGCGGAGTTGATCGTGTATCCGGGGCAATTCCACGGCTTCACACGGCCCAGCTTTATCCGCGACCGCTACGAGCGGTGGTTCGCCTGGTATGACAAATACCTGGGGATAAAGCCGGCCGCGCCCGCGAAGTAGCACGAGAGTGCAACCGTCGGCGTTGCTATTGAGAAAAAGCTCATTTTCTCGCCTGACAGTGCTGGGAGCCGTGATGTAAGCTCCGCGCACTGGAGGGTGCTATGTCCGAAGAGAACAAGGCACTGGCGCGCCGTTGGTTTCGAGAGGTGTGGGGGGACAATGGTAGCGAGTCGGCGATACCGGAGATGTTTTACGAAAATGGACGAGCGCATGGGTTTCCTGAGCCGGAGTCGATCGTGACCGGCCCGGCGGCGTTTGCCGAACATTGCAAGAACTTTCGCAAAGCCTTTCCTGATATACGAATCACCGTAGACGATCTCGTCGCAGAGGGAGACAAGGTGGCGGTTCGGTGGACAGCCAAGATGACACACACGGGTGACGGCCTTGGCTTTCCCGCGACCTCCAAGCCGGTTCGGGTGGTCGGCTCATCATTTCTCATCTGCGGAAAAGGCCAGATCCTTGAGGGTTGGAACTATATGGATTTGACCAGAATGCGTTTGCAGCTGGAAGGCAAACTATAGCGACTCGTTTCGCCGCTCGTAGAATCAATTCGGACGTAGAGCACGTTGAGAATTGCTGTACTCACCGACTTCACGGACGCTATTCCGTTTGCTGCGGCAACGGCAGCGAAACTCCGTTCCTGACGTAGATGCGATAGGCGTGGTTCTCGGCTTGAACGCGGTGGGCGTCGTTCGCCCCCTGGTCGAAGTTTCGTGCGATAGCCAATCTGTAATTGTCCTCGAGATATTTGGCAAAGATGGGCCACTGGTTGATTTTATTGAAACTTGGCGGATGACTGAACCACTCGTTCGTGAGAACAATCAGCGCGGGCGGATTGCTGGTCAGCTCTTTCCAATACTCGTCTCGATAGTAGTCAACCACCGGAGATTTCTCCGTCGCGAAGAGCAGCCCGTCCCCCGTTATTCCGGTGCTTTGAACGATCCTGAGGTGATAGAGAGCGGTGTAGCATCCCTGGACCATGTCCATGCATTGCACCTGGCGCTGGAGGCGACCTGCGCCTATGGCGGCGAGATCATTCTGCAATGGGACAAAGTCGGTGTCGGCGTGGAGGTGCGCTGCGTGATAGAGGTACAGCGGCACACCGACCAGCAGCCCAGCGGTGAGGCCCAGCATGCCAAGCCACCTTTGACATCCTGGACTGCGCATGGCGGGCGCCAGCACAAGAGCCATCCATAGCAGTGCGAAGGCAGCGAACGGGTAGCGATGATAGTCATAGCCTTTGCCCTGGACAAAATAGGAGCAGGCGCCGAACGCTATCCCGAGCAGGATGGCAGAGTGCTCCCAATTCTTCCATTGCCTCCGGGTAAGGGCGACCACCAGCGCAAGCGGCAGCATGACCAGCTCCACTTTTTTTGGGAGGAAAGTGAGCAGCGTCCGCATGCTGCTGTGTTCCATAGCCGCGTAAAAGGGGGTGACCCTTCTGGTCAGGTCGAGGAAGGGATGGATTGCGTGATACCGCAAAAGGAACGACAGAACGAATGAGCAAGCCACCGCCGCTCCAGCGAGGCTGTAGACGAAATATGGCGCAACAGATTCCTTTTTCGTTCTGGCGTTCCACGCGGCCAAGGCCAGGAGCACCACGCCAAGCGGCGCCGCCGTCGGCTTGACGGTAGCAGCCATTCCCAGACTGAAGCCGAAGGCGAGCAAGAGCCAGGGCTTTCGGCGGCGCACACCTTCAAAGAGGAACGTATAGCCAATCATAATGAGGACAGTCATGACCTCGTCGCGCTCAGCAGAGTTCCACGGCCCGTCGTTGACGTGGAGCAGGGCAAACATGACACCGGCAAAGAGTCCTGCCAGCCAGTCATACGGCAGAGCGATCACGATCATCGCGAGAGTGAGAAGACCAAGCAGCGTGAAATCGTAGAGGCGCCATGCCAGGTCACCCGCGCCGAAGAGATGCATGGCCCACCCCTCTACGACGTAGACGCCGGGCATGTTGATGTCCGGGATGTCGCGATAGGGCGCGAAGCCGTTGTCCATCAGGAAGTGGATGTAATGAAAAATCTGCGCGTCCCAGACCAGCGACCAGCGGTACGTGAGAACGACAAGAGCAATCGCAGCGATGCCCAGGACGCCAGCGACCATGAGCCGAAAAATGTCCAGAAAGGATCGGGTTGACGCCGTGGACATTCCTGGCTCCGAGAGAATAAAGCCGATTTTATCGTGCGCGCGGATCGCGCCGATTCGAAGACAATGAGAGCTATTTCTCGCGGGTCTTGAGACGAGGCGAGCAGGCCTTCGATAATGGATTCGCTAAAAATGTTCCTACGAATCCGGAGACGATCACTGTTCCATCCGCATTGAAATGAGCGGAATGAAATTCTCCCTCGGGAAGATCATTGAGCCTCTTCCAGTTTGTCCCACCATCGTCGCTCGTATACACACCGGTGATCGCGGTCAGGATTTGGCGATTGTGCCTCATCGGATCCACCTCAATCCCGTAGGCGCGAATGTTGGGGCCTACCTCATCTTTCGTTCTATGCAAAAGAAATCTTGCACCGGTCACTCTCTTCACGGCGAGTGCACTTAGGGGCTCATAGACTCCCCAGCAGGCGGCGAGATGAAGGCCGCCCACCACTGTCATGCTGTGGATCGCTGAATCCGGACCCACTCCCTCAACACGAGTCCATTTCCTTGTGCGGAGGTCAAGACGATAGACCTGGTCGCCGGTTCCTACGTAGAGCGCGTCTGGGCGCCGCTTCCGTGGATTATCAAATTGCATGGAGAAGATATCCAGGTCGGTTGGAAGATGGGGGAGCGTTCCATCATTGATCCATGTGCCATCGTTATTTCGGCGGTAGGTAAAGAGCTGAGGGTTGCCGTCGAAGTAGCCGTAACCGACGACCATATGTTTTCCGTCGGCTGTCATTTCGACAACGCCAGCTCTTACGGGATCACCCTCCTTTTTCGGAATGCTCAGCTCCGGAAGTGGATGAGGCACTCGAGGCCCCACGATCGATCTCACGACAGCGGGCGAGGTATCTGATTGAGGAAAGACCTGAAATGCACCCTCCTGTGTGGTGATCACAAAGTCAGTCCCGCCGGGAGAGACAGCCAGGCCGTTACGCAGGCCCTCCGCTATATCCGCATCGAAATACCTGGAATCCAACCGCGCCACCAGGTTCCAGGTTTTTCCACCGTTGGTTGATTTCGAAATGTAGAGAGCGCGATTCGAGGCGGGCACGGTGTGGCTGAGGTCCGCCGTAAGACCCCAGATAAGGTTGGAATCTCTGGGATCGCTGACCATCGTTTCCATAAAATGACTTGCGAACTCAAGACTTCCAGGAATGCTTGTCACTTCGTAAACGTGGCATCCATCCAGATCTTTCTTTGCCTGATCAACATCGCCGTTCATCGGAGTTGGCTGGGCGCTGTTGAAGTGCGAAGATGCGCCTGACATGCGAGGGGACGCGGAGCGCGACTGCGCCAGAGCACATGCAGGAGCGAGGAGCAACACAACGAGACGCAACATAAAGATTGGCTGCAGATGGCAGGCGTTGGTCGAGATCCTACGCATCCAGAGACTCCAAGATCGCGCCGTGTGGGCCACTGCAAGTTTACTGCGATAGATCCGTAACAGCGCGGGCATAGCCAACCTTTCGATCGAGGCCAGATAAACCCAGGACCCGTAAGCTCACAGACATTTCTAGAGGTCTCCCAGCGAGATCGCGCAGAGTCTTGCGCAAACGCATTACCTGATTACGCTGAGACTCCACCGAAGGATTGAGTAAGCTGCCCATCGACCGATGCAGGACAGCTTATAGCCTGTGCCACTACAGTTCATCCGTGCAGCACGCGGAGCGATTTTCCCCTCAACGTGCGTGGGCCCCTGCTACTGGTATTCCCCGCCAGAATTCTCTAATTTCACGGAGCCTTTGACAATGCGGCACGTTCTCCGGCGCACATATCACGGCCACCCACATCAACAGGGTGACACGCGAACCACCGGCGTCACTCTGTTTGCAGTGCCAAGCCTTCCGGGAGAGTCGAAAACAATATGACCGTCGTTCGCAATGTGCTGGCGTTTGTAATGCTTGCTTGCCTCAGTTTGTCTGCTCAGCAGATCACGGGAAACATTCGCGGTACAGTCACCGACCCAACCGGCGCTCTCATTCAGGGCGCCGCAGTTACAGCACGGCAGGCGGAAACGGGCCTGTCGCGAAGTGCGACCACTGATCGCAACGGTAACTACGTTCTTCTGGAACTCCCGGTCGGACACTACCGCCTGCAGGTCGCAGCGAACGGTTTTGAGGAATACGTTCAGGATGGCATCACGCTGAACGTGAACGAGACGGCTTCGGTCTCGCCACATCTCGCGGTCGGATCGGAAAAGCAGCGGGTGTTGGTGAACGCCGATGCCGCGCTGATTGAGCCAACCGTCACCAGCCTGGGCAAGGTGGTGCAACAGCGTGAGTTGGAAGATCTGCCGCTGAACGGACGTAACTTCTCGCAACTTGGCCTGCTACAGCCCGGCGTCGTTCCTTTGACGCCTGGGATAGCCGAAGCGGGCGGATCGCTGCGCAACGGGCAGGCATATGCAGTCAATGGCCAGCGACCAGAATCAAACAACTTTCTCATCGACGGCGCAAACAACTTCAACGGCATCGACGGCGGATTCGTCCTCAAGCCGCCGGTGGACGCGATCAGCGAGTTCCGCATCATCACGCTTAACGCGAATGCCGAGTTCGGAAGTGCGTTGGGATCGACGACAAATATCATCACGCGGTCGGGCACGAACCAGGTTCACGGGACGTTGTGGGAGTTCCTGCGCAACGACGCAGTCGATGCCAACAATTACTTCTACTCCGGGCAGACGAAGGAGCCGCTGAAGCAAAACCAGTTTGGCGCCACGGTCGGTGCGCCGATCAAAAAGGATAAGACCTTCATTTTCGGCTTCTATGAAGGCTTCCGCAATCGCCAGGGCGAGACAGGACTTACCCCAGTGCCCTCGCTGAAGCAGCGTACCGGCGACTTCTCCCAACTCTGCCCGGAGGGCTTCACGGACGGCTTCTGCAACAACCCTGCGAATCAGCTTTTCAATGTCCTCGCCAATGCACCGTACGCAAATAACCAGGTGCCGCAGTCCCAGATCAACTCGGTTTCGAAAAATTTGCTTAGCTTCTTTCCGCTTCCAAACGCCGGCACCAATCTTTTCTCCACGACCCAAATTTTAAGCAATAATACCGATCAGTTTGGCATTAAGGTTGATCACTACCTCAGTCCGCGTGACACGCTGAACTTCAATTACATGTTCAACCAGCTCTCCCAGGTCGATCCCCTATCGCCGGGCGGCGCCAGCGTGCCGGGCTTCCCAGTGGGCGAAGACCAGCGCGCGCAGATCTTTGTCGCGCAAGAGACCCACACCTTTTCTCCGACCCTCATCGGTGTGGCGCGATTCTCGTTTCTCCGCAACAAGTTCCTCTTCGGCGAGCACGAAAACCATCAGCCGCCCTCAAGCCTTGGATTCCAATATGAGCCGAGTCTCGATATCGCCACTGGACCGCCATTCATCCAAGTCAATGGCTATTCCGCGGTTGGTGATCCGATCACCGGCCCACGCAACACCTACGAAAACGTCTTCGATTACTCCGGATCGCTGACCTGGGTGCGCGGCAGGCACGCGCTGAAATTCGGCGGCGGATATCAGCGTCAGCAGATCAACGTGTTGCAAGGGATTGCGACCAATGGCTTCTTCGTATTCGCGCCATTCCCGGTAACGGACGCGTTCGCCAGCTTCCTCACCGGGCAGCCGGTCGTCTTCCTGCAAGGTATCGGCGACTTCTCGCGTGGCATTCGCGGCAACAATGCGAACTTGTACGTGCAGGATGCGTATAAGGTCACGCCGCGACTCACAATCAATGCCGGACTACGTTACGACTTGCCCTACCCGTACACCGAAATTCATAACCGGGTATCGTTGTTTGAGCCGGGGAAGAAGTCCCAGGTCTTACCGAATGCGCCGGCGGGACTGTTGTATCCGGGCGATCCCGGTGTGCCCGCAGGCCTGATCCCCACCGATATGAAGGCATTTGCGCCGCGCCTTGGCTTCGCGTGGGACCCGAACGGTAATGGCAAATCGCTGGTAACTGCGGCGTACGGTATCTTCTATGAGCCTTATTACACCGGCCAGGGTGGGCCTCTGCAGGCGCCGATCAGTGCGCCTCCATTCCTGGGAACGCCGCAGGTGAGCCTGCCGGACTTCGCGAATCCGTTCAACGGCAATCCACCGGCCGTAGGGACGTTCTCCAAGCCGCTCACGAACCTGACTCTGTCGCCGACGTTGACGCTCCCTTACACGCAGGATTGGGACTTGAACCTGCAGCAGTCGTTCGGGTCCGATTGGCTGTTCGAAATCGGATACGTCGGCACCAAGGGCACGCGCCTGCCGCGCTTTATCGAAGCGAACCCAGCGGTATTCGTTCCCGGAACCGTGGACGGCCAGCCGATTTCGAATTCCAGCAACGCCGACCAACGGCGGCTCTATTCCGGCTGCACGCTCGCCGACTCGCCGAGCAGTTGCCAGTTTTCATCGACCGGCGAGATCGCGGGCATCGCCAATTCGTCGTACAACGCGTTGGAAGCGTCGATGCGCAAGCGGTTCAGCCACGGACTGTCATTCCTTGCGTCGTACACGTGGTCGAAGACCATCGACGATGTGTCGTCGTTCAACATTACCGGATCGGCGGCGAAACCAGTCGCAGGCGAAAACGATCTCGCCCAGGATCCGTTCAATCTCGCAGCAGAGCGTGGGCTCTCGCTGTTCGATGCGCGCAACCGATTCGTTGGGAGCTATGAGTGGGCGCTCCCGTTCTGGAACGATGCGCACAACTGGTACCAGCGTGGGCTCGGCGGATGGCAGTTGAATGGCATTGCCACGCTGATGAGCGGCACGCCGTTCACCGTCTTCGACTCGAACGACGTTGCGGCGCAAGGCACCGCGCCGGAGATCACCGGGTTCTCCGCGCAGCGACCCAATCTTGTCGGCAACCCCAATAACGGGCCGCGCTCGGTTAACGAGTGGCTCAATACCAGCGCTTTCCAGCGACTCGATCCCACGGCCAACGCGGGGCAGTTTGGCACGGAACGCCGCAACGTGAATACCGGCCCGGGTTATGCGGACTGGGACTTCGGAGCGCTTAAGAATTTCAAAGTGACAGAATCAACGCAGTTCCAGTTCCGCGCGGAGCTATTCGACGTCCTGAACCGCACGAACTTCCGATTGCCCGACAGCGACATCAGTTCGCCAACGTTCAACCATATCCTTGCGGCGCAGGCTCCGCGCCAAGTGCAGTTTGCGTTGAAGTTCATGTATTAGCAGGTCCGAACGAATAGAGGTGGGAATGTCAGCAGAAAACGGCGCGACCTCGGCAATTTAGGAGGAGCCATGAACGCCTCAGGCTTGTGAAACCGATGTAAGCCCGCTCGGAAGGCCGGATCGCATAGATCCGGCCTTCCGCTTTTTTGATTGTGGTTGTATCGCCAGCAAGGCGGAACTTTGAAATCTGAGTTGTTGAGAAAGGGCGAGTCGATTATTGAGTGGGCGCGTAGGACGCCAGTGCCAGAATCACTCCTGATAAACTCGTCTCTGGTCGCCATCGATTGATCAACACATGCCGACTTTTTGGTCGCCTCGATGAGTAACCAGCGTTGCTCCCATTCGCCGACTCTTGTCACCCATTCTCGCAAGGTGCATGGTCCGAACACGACCATCGCTCTGTAAACCAGCTAGTAAGTGCTCGGGATGCCCTCACGTCTGAGACGAAAATGGACGTTTGAACCGCGGCGCCAGCGCCAACTGGCAGCCACCGCTACTCGAAGCGCGACGGATCCACCGTCATCGAAGCCGGCGGCAAGGATTTCTCCTGCGAGCCCAGCGACGTGTTCGGCGCATCGCCCATCGTCAGTTCTAGAGTGCCGCCGTTCGCCACGTCCTTGTGCTCGATCCAAAGGCGGTCCAGTGCGTTGCCATTCCAGCGGACGCTCTGCACATACTTGTTGTCGCGTGAAGAAGCAGGTGCGGCAATCACAAACTCTTTGCCGTTTTTCAAGTGGATCGTCACCTTCGTAAACACCGGGCTGGCCACGTCATACACCGGCACACCGGGCATCACCGGATAGATCCCCATCATCGAGAAGACAACGAACGCGCTTAACCCGCCGCCATCCTCATCACCCGGAATCCCCTGCAGATCATCGCGGAAGTACGCATCCAGGATCGTGCGGATGCGTTTCTGCGTCTTCCACGGCGCGCCCAGCCGGTCGTAGATGTATGGGATGTTCAGGCTCGGCTCGTTCGCCATGGAGAATTCGCCGATCATCGAGGTTGAATCCGGAAACTTCGCCTGGAACTCATAACGCGAACGCCCCAGCGGCTCGCGGAACAACTGGTCCAGATTCGCCTCAGCCTTTGCCTTGCCGCCCATCAGCGTGAACAACCCGTCGTAGTCATGCGCCACGTCCCAGGTGTACGTCCATCCATTGTTCTCGTCGTAGTACTCGCGTCCGCCTAATCCACCGCCGAACTTCGCGTCCATCGGCTCAATCCAGTTGCCCTGGTCATCCTTGGGCCACATCAGCGATTTGTCCGCGCGATACAGGTTGCGATAGTTCGCTGCACGCTTCAGAAACAGCGCACGGTCCTCCGGCTTGTGTAGCACACCGGCAAGTTGGGCAATACACCAGTCATCCGTGCTGTTCTCCAGCGTCACCGCCACGGGCTGCCGTTTCTCAAACGGGTGCACCTCCGCAACCGTCTCCTTCTCGCCCGGCCGCAACGCGGGCATGTAGCCATGTTCGCTGTAGAAGTCATCCAGCACCGTCTTTGGACCAAGCCGCCACGGCAACATCGTCTGCTCCAGCGACCGCTTGCGCAGCCCCTCATACGCCAGCGGCAGATCGAAGTTGCGTACACCCTTGTTCCACGCATCCGCAATCCAGGGCGCGGCATGGTTGCCGTTCATGATGCCCGCTGGACCTGACGCGAGCGCGAACGTTGGCATGATGCCGCTCTGCTGATACATCCGCACATAGGATTGAATCTTGTCCGCCTGCATGTCCGGATTCAGCAGCGTCTGCAATGGCTCCATCGCGCGAAACGTATCCCATAGCCAGTTGTCCACGTAGAACGGCCGCGCATCCTCATGCACCTTGTGGTCATAGCCGCTGTAGTAGCTGCCGTCTTCGGTGATGTTGCTCATGCGCTCCATGCAGCGATAGAGCGCCGTATAGAAGACGCGCCGCTGCTCCGGCGTGCCGCCCTCCACCGCAATACGGCCGAGCGCATCGTTCCACTGCGCCCGCGCCTCCTCCTTCACGCGCTCCAGTCCCCACCCGGGAATCTCACGCTGCAGGTTCTTCTTCGCCTGCTCCACGCTGATGAACGAGACACCGTAGCGGAACTCCAGCACCTTCGCTCCGCGCGCCGACAGCGTTAGGTGATCGCCATCCTTCTCGCGCGCTGTCTCTGCCGACACAGGCTCGCTCGTTTCAGCATAGAAGTAAGCGGTCATTTCCATGACGTGCTCTTCGCCTGCGACCGCATTCTTCGCTACAGCCTGTAGAGAACCTGCGTGCAGGTTCTTCACATGCAACTCCGCTTTGCCGTTCGGAAAGCTGAAGCGGAAGTAGCCAGCCTGGTGGGCCGGCGCAAACTCGGTCCGAATCATCGACTCATCGAATTGCGTCGAGTAGAAATAAGGCATTGCATGCTCCGCGTCGTATACCGCGGGCTTGTCGCTACCAGGCATCACCGCAAACAACTCCGGCTGCCGATGCGACAGAATCGTGAGTGGGAAGTACTGGATCTGGTCATCCAGCGCATCCTTGCGCATGGGATACATCCGCACCATGCTGTTTGGCAGATACGCCGTGGGCCGCGTCGGCTCCAGTAAGATGCTGACATTGCCGATGGTCGGGTCAACTTCATCCACCGGTCCCTGCGCGCGCATCGATGCGCACACACCCAGAGCCATCACGGCAGTCACAACAACACGAACAGCACGCAAACGGAAAGCGACCAAGGTCAACTCCTGCATCATTTCTGCGCATGCATGACGCACACGCGCACCACAGATGCCGAGTCTATCGCGTCCGTTCAACGAAACGGCGACCGCGCGCCCCTAAATAGCCCGTTGTAGTGGTCATTAAATTCTACTTCACGGTGAGCGCGATTGTTCCTGTTTCGGTCAGCGGACCCGATGTTCCGGTGACAGTGATGGTATAGGCTCCCGGAGTTGTTCCGGAGCTCCCCTGAGTGGTGTTTCCACTACCACCACTACCGCCACCACAAGCGACCAGGCCATTTGTCACAGTTAGCAGAGCCAAGAACAATCCGAGTAAAATATGCCACCTCCTGCTGCGCTTCGGAATACCGAACAACAGTACGAAAGCCAGCGAAACACCACCTGCGGCTCGCCAACCATTGTGTCTTGGATTCGGAAGGCGGAGAGCGGAGATGGTTGACGAGGTGGTCGTAATCGTAAGAGTAGCCGTTGTTGCACTCGATCCAGTGATGTTGACCGAATTCGTCGATCCGAAACCTAATGTGGGTGGGTTCATCGCGTTGGCGGGACTGGACGTGATCGCTGCAGTCAGTGTCACAACTCCAGTGAAGCCTCC
>Ga0210396_10001463_pt1 | contig 25520 bp, 28 predicted proteins | sample IncBWH17OmetaG_FD_155466 | JGI IMG/M metagenome (GOLD analysis project Ga0210396, IMG submission 155466) | Forest soil microbial communities from Barre Woods Harvard Forest LTER site, Petersham, Massachusetts, United States - Inc-BW-H-17-O ... | reverse complement strand
CGCACGCGCAAGTCATCGGCTTCCTGCCCGGCTTCTTTGACTACTCGACGTATTTTGCGAATAGCAGCGGCGGCTACCCGGGCGCGATGCAAATCGACGGCGGACTTTCGGGAAGCCCGACGTGCTACATCAGCTGCAATTCCAGCGGTGCTTATGCGCCGCGCACAGCCATGTTGAATGGAAAGATCAACGGCGGCGGATACGGGGGCGGCTTCAACTATCCGATCAACGGATCATTAATGGCGCACATGCCTGGCGTCAGCTGCACGCATTCAGGCTATATCACTGTAGACGGGCTGATCTTCACGGGATGCACTTACAAAGCAATTCGCGTCGGCGGCGGATCAGCTGGCGAAGGCGCAGTCGGCATTCCTGGCGCGCTGATTCAAAATTGCGTTTTCACGGGCAACAACGGCGAAGGCTTAAGCACCGATAATATGGCCGGCGTTTGGATCGACGGGACTATCGGCGCCATCGTGCAGAACAATTATTTTCACGACAATTACGGGGCCTCAGGGCTAAACAGCAACGATCATTTGAGCGCCGTGATCCTTTGGGGACCGAATTCAGGATCGACCTACAGTTCCGGCAACATCATCCAGAACAACACCATAGTGAATTCCGGCGACATCTGGGGAAAATACACCACTCAAGAGCAATCAACTATCCAGGGCAATTACATCGACATGTCGATGTATTCAACGCCGGCCGTTTCATCGGCAGTATTCGACTTCAGCGGGCAGCCCACTTCCGGCCTGACTGGGACTACCTATTTTAGAAATAACGTTCTTCTGATCGCTGCGACCTCCGGGATCGGGCGCATGACGCAGACGGATGCAGACGGATACACCACGCCGATCGTCTGCAATAACAATACGATCATCCTTTCAGGCGGCAGCCGATACCCGGCGCTTTGGCTGGCCGGGCTCGCTGCCGCAAATGGCGGCTTAAGCGTCTTCAATAATTTGATCCAGGGCAGCGGCGACACTTCGGGCTACAAGACAGTGCTGACCAATCCGGCGTTTCCTGGCCTTTTCAACTACAACATGTACATGGCGGCCGCGACCTTCGCACTGCGAACCAATGCGAACGTTGCCAGCGTACTTGCGACCTATTCAACGCCAAGCGCTTTCGGCGCCGGCATTGCGGCTAATGGCGGCATCAGCGGCGCGGAGGCGAATAGCATAGTAGGCACTGCTACCTTTACAAACATCGGCACGCACGCACAGTTTTATCAGCTGAATGCCGGATCGACCGGCCAAAATTCTGGATATACGAACGGCACGGGCAGCGGCGGCGCCGCCTGCGATATGGGCGCATGGGGCAATCTTCCTTCCGGCTTGACCTACATCGGCAGCATGGTCGGCGGAGTTCTTGATTGACGCAGAAAACAATTTTCATCACCGCGCTGGGCGCAGGCACTTTCGTAGCCCCTGGCGATTGGCCTGCATCAAATGTTGCCGATGCGATCTATTGCATTGGCGGCGGCGGCGCGGGGCAAGAATCGAATAACGAGCCTGGCGAAGGCCCGGGCGGCGCTGCGGCTGCATTCGCGCCATCGACGAATGTCACGCTGCTGAATGGCGCGAATCTATTCGTCGGCAACGGCGGGCAAACCGCAGGGGCTGCAGGCCAGGATACATGGATAGGCGGAAGCAGTTTTGCCACATCGCTGGTCGGCGCGAAAGCTGGCGCAGGCGCAGGAACCACAGCTGGGCAAGCCGCGCAGGGCGGCCAGGCCAGCGCCTGCATCTGCAATGGCACGGCGCAGAGCGGTGGCAATGGATCGCTGAATAAAGGCGTATCTGGCGGCGGCGGCGGCGGCGGCGGCGCAGGCGGCCCAAATGGTCCAGGCGGCCAAGGCGGAAATAATGGGGGCGCAAGCGCGAATGGCGGCGGCGGCGGCGGCGCAGCGGATGGGGGTACGAATGGCGGCACCGCGTCCAGCCCGAACGGCGCGCCTGGCGGCACGATTGGCGGCGCTGGCAATGGGACGGGCGGCACTTCTGGCACGCCTAATGGCGGCAATGGAACGACCGCCGCAGGCGGCGGCGGCTTAAATAGCGGCGCAAGCACCGCTGGCGGCAATGGCGGATCAGAAGCGCTTTGGACGCAGACATCAGATTCATCGACCGCCGGCCCTGGATCTGGCGGCGGCGGCAGCGGCCAGGTCGCGCCCAGCCAGCCGGGCAATGGCGGTCTTTATGGCGGCGGCGGCGCTGGATCTGGCGACGGCGGATTGACTACGTTCGGAAAAGGCGCGCAGGGAATCATCGTGATCCTTTACACGCCCAGCGGCGGCGGCCCGGCCGCTGTTCTCGCATCTGCTGCTGCCGGCCAAGCTTCGCTGGGCGCCCAGATTGGCGCGCCCTGGGCTGCGCAGATGGCGGCGAAGGCGACGTGGACGGATCTGGCGTGGCTTTCTTCGCGCATGGGCGCGATCGCCAGCGCGCAGCCTTCGAATCTTCTGAACTGGGCTAGCATCACGCTGACTGCGCCGCTTTATCAGGGCCTGGGCGGCGCGCTTGATGGATACCTTTGGACGATCGCCACGCCCAAGGTCGGCACGGTCGTCTATTACGATCCTGCCAATATGTCGATCGCATCCGATGGATCGATCACCGCCACGTCGAATAATTTCAGCGCGCTGATTGGCTTTTATGATCCATCCGCCGGCTGGCAGTCCGCGCTTTACACTATTTCGCCAGGGGAAGTCGGCTACGCCATCGGCTATGCAAGCTTGACCGCGACGCTTTCGGGAAACTTAAGGCCGCTGGCCGCCGCCGCTTCGGATCTTGCCAACTTCGCGGCTTCCCTGTCTTCGACGATCAAGCTTTCCGGCGCCGCAGGCGGCATTGCATCCGGCGCTGCTGCGCTGACCGCGGGCGTGGCGCTTGCCGATCATGCGGCGGCCTTAGCATCGATCAGCGCGGCATTGACCACGGGCGTGGCGCTGGCTGATGCCGCCGCGGGATTGGCGCGGGCGACGATCGCGATGCAAACGGCGGTTCAAGCCGCGACGCTGGCTGCAGGATTGGCATCTGCCGGGCCGGCGCTATCCACGCACATCCAGCTTGCCGCCCAGGCCGCAGGCATTGCATCGGGCACGCCGACGTTGACGAACACCGTAGCGGCAACCCTGGCTGCGAGCGCCGGCGATATTGCCAGCGCTGCGATCAATCTATCAACCAAGATCGCTGCGATCAGCGCGCCGAATGCAATCGCCAGCAGCCAGCCATTCTTGACCACGCCGAAGCCTTTGCTGGCTGCTGCTTCAGGATTGGCCAGCGGGAGCTTCGCGATGCGAACGGGCGCGGGATTCCAGACGCTTGCCGCAGGGCTATCCAGCGGCGCCGCCGCATTGCAGACGCAAGGCGCATTCGCTAGCCTAGGCCGCGCGATCGCTTCGATGTCCGCTTCGCTTTTCACGCTGCCGGTGCTGACTATGCCAATTCTTCTCGCGCACCAGATCCCTGGCATTTATCAGCCCGGCCCATTTCCGCAGGGGCAATTTCAAATCGGGGCGGGAACCGAATCGGTCTTCGGCATAGATTGGACCTATTGGATCTGCTTCCTATGGCAGCCGGGATATTCGGCGGCGCTGAATTACGTAATCCGCCCCTTCCCCTGGACGGGCCTGCAGTACATCTGCACCACCGCCGGGCAAACGGGGAACTATCCGCCGATCTGGCCCGAAGAAGTAGGGCAACTCGTTGTGGACGGCAGCGTGGTCTGGACCGCCGAAGCGATCGATAACACCAGCCTGCAGACCACCGTGGTCAGCGCGACATATTCCGCGCCGGCAGGAATCACTGCCAGCCCATATGCCGTTGCAGGCCAGGTCACGCCCGTGGCAATCAATGCCAGCGCCGCGACGCCTGGGCAGACCTATGAGGTGGTTTGCACCGCCCTCATGGCCAGCGGCGATTTTCTGATCGGCCAACTGATCTTCGATGTCAATTGATTTCAAAAATCCAGATTATGCGGCGGTGATGCGCGAGCGCTGCGAGCGCCAGGCGCGGATCAATGCGGCTAGCGCTGCCAAGATCGAAGCGCTGAAGGCCTATTACGCCGCGCATATCGCGGAATTCATCAGCGATTTCGGCATGACCATGGATCCGCGCGTCGCCGCTAAAGGCCGCAGCCCCTTCATGCCGTTCGTGCTTTTCCCCAAGCAGATCGATCTGGTCGAATTCATCGTGCGCAAATGGCGCACCGGCGCGCCCGGGATTGTGGTCAAGTCCCGCGACGTCGGCGCATCCTGGATCGCCATGGCGGTCAGCTGCAGCCTTTGCATCTTTCATAAAAACATGATGATTGGCGTGGGGTCCGCCAAGGAAATCAAGCTGGATCGCACCGGCGATCCCGATTCGCTTTTCTATAAAGCGCGGCAATTCATGCAGTATCTGCCGCTGCAATTCCGCGGCAGCTGGGCTATCGATGCGCACGCGCCTTATATGCGCATGCTATTTCCTGACACCGTATCTTCGATCACCGGCGAAGCCGGCGATTCGATTGGCCGCGGCGGACGCAAGGCGATCTATTTCGTCGATGAGGCCGCGCATATTGAGCGCCCCGCGCTGGTCGATGCCTCGCTGGCTTCCACCACCGATTGCCGCATCGATATGAGCAGCGTGGCCGGCACCGCCAATTCCTTCGCCGAAAAAGCGATGGGCGGCAAGATCGAGCGCTTTGATTTCGCCTGGCAGGATGATCCGCGCAAGGATCAAGCGTGGTATGACAAAAAGGCAGAAGAATTAGATCCGATCACGCTGGCGCAGGAAATCGATCGAAATTTCTCAGCATCTATCGAAGGCATCGTAATCCCATCGATTTGGGTGACGGCTTCTGTCGATGCGCATATCCGCCTAAAAATCGCGCCCAGCGGCAAGCGCCAGGGCAGCCTGGATGTCGCCGATACCGGCATCGACAAGAATGCTTTCGCCTGGCGCTATGGCAATTGCCTTGAAGGCGCGAAGTCCTGGACGGGCAAGAATTCCGATATTTTCGCGACCGCTGAAAAGGCCTTCATGCTTTGCGATGAGCTATCGCTGGCCAGCTTCAATTTCGATAACGATGGCTTAGGCGCCGGCATCAGCGGCGATGCGCGAATCATCAATGCCCGGCGCAAAGCTGATGGCCTGCGCGCCATTGCCGTAGAATCCTTTCGCGGATCCGGCGAAGTCCTGCAGCCCGAAAAGCAGATGGTGCCCGGGCGCAAAAATCAGGATTTCTTTGCCAATCTGAAAGCCCAAAGCTGGTGGCATCTGCGCTTTATGTTCCAGCAGACCTGGCGGGCATCGCAGGGCCTATCCTTCGATCGCAGCATGGTGATCAGCATCGCGTCGGGATTCCCAGAGATTTCGCGGCTGCTGCTCGAGTTGTCGCAGCCGGTCTATTCGATCAATACGGCCGGCAAGATCCTGATCGATAAAGCGCCCGAAGGAATGGCGTCGCCCAATCTGGCCGACGCGGTTATGATGTGCTTCGCGCCGCGCAAAGCGGTCATGAGGATCACCGCGGCGGCGCTGCAGGCTGCTGAAGAGGTCACGTAAAAATGCCACTGACGCCCAAGGGCCAGGAAATCAAAGCCGCGCTGCAGAAAGAGTACGGCGCGAAGAAAGGCGAGGAAGTGCTATACGCCGGCCAGAATAAGGGCACTTTCAAGGGCATCGATGCGAAGCTTCAGGCGGATGCCGATCTGCTGGCATCTGGCAAGCATATCAGCGGCCGGGATCGCAAGGCCATGATCCGCAAGTGAAGCGCGCGCCGGCTAAAAAAAAGGCGATGACCATAAGCGATAGCGCGCTGATGCGCGCCGGCCAGCGCCCGATTGAGCCGCAGCGCCGGCGCTTGGAATTGCCGCGCTTGCCCCCAGGCGTTTTGCCCAAAGGCGCCAAGATGGCCATGGACGATGGGGCCAATTCCGCTTTCGGCTGGTCCAATGCGATGGCGGGCGGCATCGGCTGCGGCCTTTATTTCCCGGGCTACCCCTATCTCGCTGAGCTCGCGCAGCGCGCCGAATACCGCTCACCCGTAGAAACCATCGCGGAAGAAATGACGCGCAATTGGCTGAAATTCACGGGGACATCGGGCGATAAGCAGCTGGCGGAAAAGATCAAGCTGCTTGAGCAGGATATGACCGATTTCGGGATTCAGGACAAATTCCGGCGCGCAACCGAGCTTGACGGCTACTTTGGCATGGCGAAGCTTTTCGTGCGCCTGAAGAATGATGAAGCGGCGCGCGATACGCCGCTGATCTTGGACAGCAAAACGATTCCGCGCGGCAGCCTGATGGGCTTCAAAGTCATCGAAGCGATGTGGGTGACGCCCAATGTTTGGAACGCGGTCGATCCGACGGCGGATGATTTCTATCGCCCGACCATGTGGTATGTGCTGGGCAAGCCGACGCATTCCAGCCGGCTGATCAATTTCGTTTCGCGCGAAGTTCCGGATCTCTTAAAGCCCAGCTACAACTTCGGCGGCATATCGCTTTCCCAGATGATGGAAGGCTATGTAAATCAATGGCTGCGAACGAAGAATTCGGTCGCGGATCTGATCCATAATTTTTCGATCATCGCGCTTTCCACCGATATGCAGGCGCTGCTGGCAGCGGACGAAGGCGGCAAGGATCTATTTGCGCGCGTCGAAATGTTCATCAAGAATCGCGATAACAAAGGCCTAATGACGCTGAATAAGGACAGCGAAGAACTGACGCAAATCGCGGTGCCCTTGGGCACATTGGATGCGCTGCAGGCCCAGGCGCAGGAGCATATGAGCGCGGTATCGCGCCTGCCGCTGGTGAAGGCCTTCGGCATCACGCCTTCCGGATTGAATGCCAGCAGCGAAGAGGAAATCATCGTCTTCTATGACCATATCCACGCGCGGCAGGAAATCCAATACGGCGCCAATGCGCGCACGGTTCTGCAGATCCTGCAGCTGAATCGCTTCGGGGAAATCGATCCCGCGATCGGCATCGAATTTACGCCGCTGCGCGAACTTGACGGCGAAGCCTTGGGCAGGGTACGCAAGGGGGATGCAGAACTTGCGGCCACCCTCATTCAAAATGGTGTTATTGCGCCTGAAGAAGAACGGCAGCGCCTCGCTGATGATCCTAATTCCGGCTACAACAACCTGGTGGTCGAAGACGTACCGGATCCGCCAGAAGACCCGACAGATCAAGAAACGCAGGGCGGGGATGGCGACGAAGACTAGGAAGGAATCGCCGCGCCAGATTATGGACGCGGCAGCCCCTGCCCCATCAAAGCCTAAAGCCCCGCCGCAGCATTCGCAGATGACGAAAGGGCTGCGCTTCTTTCGCGGCGCGCTTGTGCGGCGAAAATGAGCGGCGTATTCTTGCTTTCACACACCACCGCGAAGCCCAGGCCCCGCTAGGGGGCGCCGGCGGCAACCTTCTGTTTGTGGCTGCAAGCCCCACGGGCAGAAGCTCTACCGCCGGTCGGCGCAGCGAATTTAATCCTGCAAGCTATTGCGCCGCCGCTAGAATGATCCGCGCATGGCCAAACAGCGACGATGGACCGAAGCGGAATATAAAGCGATTTATCGCTGGTGGAAGGAATTGAAGCGGATCGGCAATTACAAATCAAAGGCCAGCGAGCTTGGCGTATCCCACGGCTGCCTGGCGATGGCAATCAGCCGCGCGCGGGCGAAATTCGATGACACCTACGGCGGATCGATCACATGAAAATCGTCGCGCCGAAGCGCCAGGCGGTGCGCGCCATCCCCATCAGCGCCGCGATTCAAGCCTGGTATTACGATCAGCTGCGCTGCTTGCTCGAGTCAATGGCTAGCAGCATGCAGCTGCATATTGCTGCGGCCTGGAAGGCGAATACGCCAGGCTTTGGACTGGCCCAGGACGCGAGCAGCCCCGTGAAGCTGAAGCGCACCATGTCCAAGTGGGGCAGCCAGTGGATCAGCAAATTCGACGCGATGTCGACCGAAATCGCGCGCAAATTTGCCGATAAATCGCAACGGCACGTCGCCAATTCCAATGCCGCGATCTTCCGCGCCGCTGGCTTTACCGTGAAATTCCAGCCCACGAAGGCCGCGAAAGAGGCTTACAAGGCGACCATCGCGCAGAATGTCGGGCTGATTCGCAATCTGCCGCAGGCCTATTACAACGGCATCCGCAACGATGTCTGGGAATCGGTGATGAAAGGCAGCGATTTAGACGCGCTGAATAAATCCTTGCGCAAGCGCTATCGGATGACCTTGCGGCGCGCGGCGCTGATCAGCCGCGATCAGAACGCCAAAGCGCGATCGCTGATGGAAAATATCCAGCACCGCGAGCTTGGGATCACGCAGGCCCTTTGGCAGCACAGCCATGCGGTGCGCGAGCCGCGGCCTTCGCATCTAGCCTTCGATGGGAAGATTTATGACCTAAAAAAAGGCGCTTTCCTTGATGGCGTTTGGACCTGGCCTGGCGTGGAAATCAATTGCCGCTGTTCATCGCGGCCGATTATCCCTGGATTCAATGATCAGGAAATTGCGCAAGCGAAGCGCCGCGCTGTATCCTCCGCTGCATGATGCAGCTGTCGTTGCCGGCTTTTGATCGATCGATGCGCAGCTTCGACGTCGACGGCAGATTGCACGTCGAGAAGACGGTCATTTCGATCGCGAACGTCTGCCCCTACTATGGCCGCGAGATCAGCAATTACCAGGAATTGGGACTAGACGCCGATAAAATCTATCAGCTGTATCGCGATCCCGATGAGCTTCAAAAAGCGGCGCCCAGCTATCACAACGTTCCGCTTTTGGAAAAGCACATTGCGATTTCCGCCGAAGCGCCGAAGAAGGATCTGTGGGTCGGCACCGTGAGTGACATCAGCTTCGAGTATCCGAATCTATATGGATCGCTTGCGGTGTGGGATCGAAAAGGTATAGATTTGATCGAGAGCGGCGAGCAAGAGCAAATTTCAGCCGGCTACTACTTCACGGCAATTATGGTGCCAGGTGTAGCGCGGGACGGAAGGCGCTATGATGGCCGCATGACGCAGCTGGCATGCAACCATGTCGCGCTGGTCAGCGAAGGGCGAGTCGGACCGGATTCAACGATTGCAGATCAAGCACCGAAGGGTATCCCCATGCCAAGCAAGTTCCCCGCCCTCGCAAAATTCCTCAAAGACGATGCAGACATTGCAGTCTTTGACACCGCGCTGCAGACCATGTTCGATGAGGCCAAGGAAGCCGAGGACGCGGAGAAGCAGAAGGCGGAAGACGCCGCGCATGATTTCTATGGAGAAACGGCCGAAGACTGGAACACGATGGACGAGACCGGCAAGCAGGCCGCGCGCGACGCGTTCGAGGAAGAGGAAGAAAAAAAGAAAAAGGCCGGCGACAAAAAGCCCGGCAAGGATAAGGCGGCGAAAGACGGCGAAGTCGATCACCGCAAGGATTTCGAGGGCCTGAAGGATTCCATGATCAGCAAGGATGAACTGCCGGCGATCCTGAAAGCCCAGCGCGAGCAGATCGCCGCGGAGACCCGCGTCGCAAATATCGCGCGCGAGGCGGTCCGATCAGTCGTGGGCGTGGTAGCGATGGATTCGGCGGAGGAAATCTACGCCTTCGCCTTAAAGCAGATGGGCATCAAGACCGAGGGCGTGCCGCCGGCGGCCTTCGCCACGCTATTCGATGTGGCCAAGACGCGCAAAGCGGCGCCCGCGCAGCAGCCGGCGTTCGATGCGCAGGCCTTCAGCGTCGATCAGATTTGGAAAGCCGCGTAAAACCTTACTTTTTCCATAGGCGCAAACGACCATGCCCAACAATCCCGGTTTCCAAACCTTCGTCAACAACGAACTGCCGCTGGCCGTCGCCGGCGATTTCGCCAGCGTCAATCCCCGCGCCAGCGTCCTGGGCAACCCCTTCGGATACGTGACCCCGCCGGCTGGCACCACGGTCGGCGCAATGGCCTGGGGGAATCCTGCCACGGGCTTGGCCGGCAATTACTACGTGGCCAATTCGGCGCTGGGCTTCGTGCATCGCGAAGGCAATGCGCTGATCACGCCGTTCTTGGGATTCGCCACGATGACGATCCCGGGCGGCCTGCGCGTTACGCTGTTTGCGGAAGGCGATTTCTGGGGCGTATTCACGGGCGGCGGCACGGTCGGCCAGACCGTCTATGCAAATCCCTTGACCGGATTGCTGAGCGCGGCGGCAGCGGGCGGAACGCTGAATGCCAATTCCACCGCCTCATCGCTGGCCACGACCGGCGTGCTGACGGTTGGCGCGACGCTCACTGGCACGATCACGGTCGGCATGGTGGTTACCGGCGCCGGCATTCCTGACGGCTGCTACGTCTCTTCGCAGCTGACCGGCACGGCGGGCAGCACCGGCACGTATCAGCTGACGAATGTGAACGGCACGGCATTCCCGACGGTAGGATCCGAGCTCGTGAATTTCTGGGGCATCCAGGCCACGCAATGGCTGGTCGCGACCCCCATTCTGGTGGGCGCAATCGCCACCGGCTCATCGGTTGCCGCGGCCGTGGCTCCCGCAGTGGGCGGCATCCTTACCGTCGGCACCGTGACTCAGGGCGTCTTCGCCGCGGGCCAATTCATCACCGGCGGCACGCTGGGCGCGACCGCGAATGCGCAGATCCTCTACCAGCTATCGGGCACCGTCGGCGGCGCGGGAACCTACCAGACGAATTATGCGGGGCCGGCGGTGACGTCGACCACGATCACGGGCACTGCTGGGCAATTGGGCAAGATTTCAGACCTCGCGCTGTAACGCTTCGACTACTTAGGGAATTTTTGACCATGAAAACCGTAGCCTTCGATAGCAAAGCGTTCGACGCAGCCATCCGCGCCGGCGCCGGCAGCCAGCTGCTTAGCGAACTGCGCACGCGCAAGGGCATCCAGTTCGACGAAATGCTGGGGCCGCAGGAATGGAAGCAGCCCGGATTGCCGACCTACGATTTCAATATGGCGTGCGACGTGCAGCCGCAGCTGGTCACCGTTTCAAATGCCGGCATCCCCTGGTTCCTGGCCAATTATCTGGATCCGAAGGTGATCGAGATTCTGGTGTCGCCGCTTATGGCGGCGGTGATCGCGGGCGAAGCCGGCAAGGGCGACTGGCTGAATGAAACCGCGATGTTCCTGACGGTGGAAGCGACCGGCGAAACCTCGAGCTATGGCGATTTCAGCGGCAATGGCGGATCAAGCGTCAACGCGAATTTCCCGCAGCGGCAGAATTATCTTTTCCAGGCCTTCCTGCAGTACGGCCAGCGCGAGCTCGGGATGTACGGCTTGGCGAAGCTGGACTGGGCGTCGCAGCAGCAGCAGGCGAATGCGCTGACGCTGATGAAGGCCTTAAATTTCATGTACTTCTTCGGCGTCGGGGGCCTGCAGAACTATGGCCTGCTGAATGATCCGAACCTTTATCCCAGCCTGACGCCGATCTTCAGCTGGCTGACCAATCCCAGCGCGACGGCGAACACGATCTATCAGGACGTGGTGCGGCTATTCATCCAGCTGCAAGGCCAAAGCAATGGCGTGGTGAAGGAAGACGCGCCGATGGTGCTAGCGATGTCGCCGCAGCAGGCGATCACGCTGAAATTCATCACGCTGTACAACACCAATTCCGTCGAAGTGCTGCTGAAGCAGAATTTTCCGAACATGCGCATCGAAACGGCCGTGCAATACGCCACGCCTTCAGGGCAGCTGGTGCAGCTGATCTGCGAAAATGTGGAAGGCCAGCGCACGATGGAATGCGCGTTCTCATCCAAGCTGATGGCGCACATGATGATTGCCGACACCAGCAGCTGGAAGCAGAAGCGATCCAGCGGCGGATACGGCACGATCATCTATCGGCCCTTCCTCGTTTCCTCGATGCTGGGATAAATGGCGGTCAGTTCGTATCAGCCGCAGCTTAGCCAGGTGTTCATGGGCCTGGCGGCTGATACAAAGCCGCCGACAGCACCGCCCGGCAGCAAATTCTTGACGACCGATACGCTGCTGGTTTTCATCATGCTGAATACCGGCGTCTGGACTCAGATCGGCACAGTGGCATCGGCGACTGGGGTTCCGGTCACGATTTAAAATGATCGGGCACAGCGCCCCATATTCAACGCTGCCCGCTTTCGCCGGCGCCTGGTGCGCAGGCCCCGCCGGCGTATCCTTCAATCGCTTTGGCTTCGCGGATCCGAATACCGGCTTGGTCTCAAACGCCTATTCCCCAGGCCAGGAAATGGGGATCGTTCTGCCGCAGCCGCTGCGCTATGGGCGCAATGGCTGGAATCTGGCGCAGTGGAGCAACTTCGTTCCGCCAGGATCCCCGCCGCTGCCGCCTTCGGGAATTCCGCCGACGCTGATCCTGCGCCAAGGCATGCCGTGCACGCTGCTGATCCAGGGCCGCTTCATCATGCAATTCTTAGGCGGCACGCAAGTTGGGCAGCAGGTCTTCGCCAGCGTCGCCGATGGATCCGCGTGGACCGGCGTGACCGGCGCTGGATACCTGCCCACGGCCTGGACTACACTCGGGGCATGCGGCCCGAATGGGCGCGTGCAGATCAATACCTACGTCCCGCCTTTCTAGGAGAATATCGATGGCCAATACCGTTCGGATCGGATGCAAGCTGCCCAATGGGCTGATTCTGGAAATACTCGAGGCCGGCCCAGGCATGTTCCCAGCGCCAATGGGCAAGCGCGTATTTTTAAAGGGATCGAATTCGACGCTGACCGCCAAGGGCGAGAATCCGCTGATCGCGCGCTTTGCTTTCACGGACGTCGATGCCGATTTCTGGGAAGCCTGGATGAAGAAAAACAAAGACATGCCGTTCGTGAAAAACGGTAGCGTCTTCATGGAAGAAAGCGCCAAGGATGCGAAGGCCGCGGCGAAGGAGCGCAAGGATGTGCCCACCGGCTTAGAGCCGCTGGAGCCGAAGGGCGACAAGCGCATTCCCGCTGGCGCCACCGCTGATCCGGATCGCTTGAAGCTGCTAGGCGTCGCTTGAAATGACCGTCGTCGCCTGCGTCGAAAATACGATCACGCCAGGAACCGTCCAATTCAATCAGACGGAATTCTTAGGCATCTATCCGATTTTCACGGCGCAGGCGCCATTCCTTGCCACCAATTTCGTGCTGGCCACGACGCAGCTGGACAATAGCTGCGGCAGCCGCGTGCAGGATGCGCCCACCCGCCAGGTGCTACTGTATCTGCTGACCGCGCATATCACGCAGCTGCTGAATGGCATCGGCGCCCAGGCCGCCACCGGCGTGGTCGGGCGCGTATCGGATGGCACCGAGGGCAGCGTTTCCATGAGCGCTGCCTGGGATGGCAAGGGCAGCCCCTCGCAGGCCTACTACATCCAGACGCAATTCGGGGCGACCTACTGGCAGGCGACCGCCCGCTATCGCGTTGCACGCTATCATGCGCCTCCGCCCAATCCCTGCGACACCAGCTATCCTTGGGGCGGCTTCAACAATGGGGGCGGCGGATGTGGCTGTTAAAGGCGGCGACAAAATCACTCGAGTCCTGCAGTCGATCGGCAGCAAGCTGAACCGCGCCAATCACGTAAACGTCGGGTTTTTATCTTCCGCCAAATATCAGGCCACGGTCCATAAGCCGCGCCAGGGCGGCTTGCCAGTCGCGCAGGTCGCCTTCTGGGATGAATTCGGCACGGTGCATTCGCCGCCGCGGCCCTTCTTCCGCCAGATGATCGCCGCGAATTCTGCCGCATGGCCCGCGCAGCTGGCCAAAGCGCTGAAGCTGATGGGCTTCGATAGTGCGAAAGCCTTGGCGCTTATGGGCGGCAAGATGCAGCGCGAGCTTCAGGATTCGATCCGCGGCGGCGATTTCGCGGCGCCATCGCCGGTGACGCTGATGCTGCGGCGGATGGCGGATGATGATCCCTCGCTGGTGATTACGCGCCGCACGGTCGGCGAAGCTTCCAGGCGCGTGGCCGCCGGCGAGCAGGGGGCGGCCGGCGCGCGGGCGCAAGCGCTGCAGGATTCGCTGGTGATGATCCAGTCGGTCGGCTTCGAGGTGAAATCGACATGAAGGATCCGAATAACGGTCCCTTCTATGCGGCCGGCCTATACACGAAGCTGTGCAAAGTCTTCCGCGAGCATGGCTACGCGCTGGCCGTGCATGGATCCGTTGGCACCGATTTCGATCTGATCGCAGTTCCCTGGGTCGATGAGGCCGGGACGCCGCGGGCGATTATCGATCAGCTGATGAAACAGTTTGCCTTCGATCAGAAGCCCCACGATAGGGATTTTAGTCCCAAGCCGCACGGCCGCTGCGCGTATAAGCTGCACATGAGCTTCGGCGATTGCTCGCTGGACATCAGCTTCACGCCGCGCACCGGCAAATGGTGGAAGAAAAAATGAATCTGCATGGCGTCGTTCGCGGCCCGGTGAACGCGATCAATCCGGACATCCAGGGGCTGATCCTGCGCAGCGCCGGATATGACACGAAGCTGGACGGCTATCGGCGCCCAAAATATCTGCAGGCGCAATCGATCAGCCTGCAGGTCCAGGCCCTGGCCGGCGGGGACTTAAGGCACGCCGAATTCTTGAATCTGCAGGGCGTTTTGCGCGCAGTTTATCTTTTCGGCGACACGCAGGGCGTCGAGCGCGTGGCCGTGAAGGGCGGCGATCTGCTGCAATTCCCCGAATATCCAGGCGCGCCAATCACCAATTGGCTGGTCACCGAAGTGCTCGAAACCTGGAATCCTGGCTGGAGCAAAGTGATCGCCACGCAGCAGATCGATGCGATCGTGATCCAATGACCGCGACGGTCAGCCCCAAGCGAAACGATGTTTATACGGCGCTGCGCGCGCTGCTGCAGGGGATCGTCGGCGGCAATCCACCGCCGCAGGTGATCATCGGCCTGGGCAATCGCGTGCCGATGCCGAATGCGCCTTTCATTGCGATCACCACGATCGGAACCGCGCGCTTAGACACCAACGTCGACACCGACACGGATGGCTATCCGCTGCTGCCGGGCACGACGAGCTCAGAGCAGGCGACGCGCATGGATCTGCAGTTTGATTTTTACGGTCCGCAATCGAATAGCTGGGCCACGATGGTCAGCACGCTTTTCCGCGACGATTATTCCTTCGAAATTTTGGCGCCCGTCTGCGCGCCCTTCTATGCAGATGATCCGATCATGGTGCCGCTGATCAGCGCCGAGAATCAGTATCTGCAGCGCTGGACGGTAACCGCAGCGATTCAATACAATCCGGTGACCGTGACGGCGCAGGATTTCTCGACTACACTCGACATCGTTCCGATCAACGTGGACGAAGAATTCCCACCCGCCGCTTAGGAGCGCATCGACAATGGCCATCCTTACCTGGGCTGAAGCTGCTGCGGAATTCAACGCATTTTTCTGCAACGTCTTCACCGGCACTTGGAATACGATCGCGCAGAATTCGGCGGCGCCGGCGACCAATATCTACGTCAGCTTGCACAATGCGGATCCCGGGAACGGCGGATCGCAGACCACATCGGAAACGGCTTACACGAATTACGCGCGCCAGGCGGTGGTTCGAACCACCGCCGGCTGGACGGTGACGACGGGATCGGGCACCACATTCACGGTCGTGACCAATGCGGCGGTGATCACCTTCCCGGCCTGCGGCGCCACGGGCGACACGCTGACGCATTGGGGCCTTGGGCTTTCCTTGAGCGGCGCCGGCACCTTAAATTATTTCGGCCCGCTTGGACCCACCGCTGGGCCTGCTGTGCCATTCGGCTGCACCAGCGCATCGCCTGGGGTCTTAACGCATTACGGCTATACGCCGACGGTCAACGATCGCGTATCGGTCTATCAAGGCCCGGGATCCGAAGGCCTGCCAACGGGCTTGACCGAAGGGACGGTTTATTTTATCGGCACGGCGCCGGGCGGACAGACGTCCACGCTGTCGACCACGACGGCGAACGGCAATCCGGTGAACACCAGCACCACGGGCAGCGGCTATATCTATAAGCAGTCGCCGCTGATCGTATCGAATGGCATCACGCCATCCTTAGCGATCGGGGCAATCAGTCTTCAGAAGGCGTAAAGTACCATGGCAAATTCACCGTATACCCTATTCACACTTCGTGCCGCCGGCCCTTCGCTTACCGCCGGCACCGCAGCTTCCATGCTGGCGAATGCGACCGCCGGGCAGGTTCGGCCGACTATCGCATCGCTGTGGCTGGCTTACGGAACCAAGCTTAATTTCAGGGCCGCCGGCGTTGTAACCACTGCCGCCACCCCTGGAACGGGGACTTGGGATTTGCGCATTGGCGGCAACATCGTGGCGACCACAGGCGCGATCACGCTCGCAGCGAGCGCTACAACCTGGCCTTGGCAGATTGATATTGATTTGATCGTGCGATCTGAAGGCATTACCACTGCCGCAACCGTCTATGGAACGGGCGCAGTTTACTTGCCGACATCCAACACGGCTTGGACCACCAGTCCGATCACTTTCGGTCTGGGCGCCAGCGGCTTCGATAACACGGTGCCGAACGTCTTCGATTCCTTCTTCACAGAATCGCTGGGCACGGCCACGATGGTGTGCCAATCCGCTGCGCTTCTAGCGTGGAACCCGAACTACTGAGGTAATACATGGCAGCCCCTCCTTACGGATCGGGGCCACCGTGGGCTTCGGGTGGCGTTCCGCCTCCGGGCATTCCGCTAATCGGATCTTTGCCGACCGGCATAGCACCGTACGTCTATAACGTCAGCCAGCAATTTATTATATCTGGCACGGCCGTATCTCTGCCCATGCAGACGATTGCGGCGGCCGGCAATGGCATGGTGGTGATCTGGCAGGGATCGCAAAACGCTCCGGCCATAAAGGATAACTACAACAGCGTATGGCGTCTGGCGACTTCGATCATCGGATCGAATGGGCTGCTAGGAATTTTCTATTGCGCCAAACTGCTGGGACCAAATCCGACAATCACGGCGACGTTTGGATCTTCTGTAGGCCTTGCGCTTTGGGCGCTGGAAATAGTCGGGGCAAATCCGCAGTTTTTTTTAGATTGCGCGGCTAGCTTTACCGCTACGGTGTCGCCAATCACAGCGGCGCTGAGAACATCCTCCCCTGGCGATCTAATCATCACAGCGGAAGGATCGACTACAGCGTCGACAAACACGCTGCCTGCAGGCTTTTCGACGCATCTGCAGCTGACGCAAACGGTAGGCTATTCGCGCACTACTATTGGTTGGTCGAATACTCCAGTGCCGCTGAATACCGTCGGCCCGGCATGGACGAATACGGGCGGATCGAGCGCGATCGTCGCCACGATCGCTATCCGCGCCTTCAATCAATTTCCTAGCAATGCGCAGCCGCCACTGCCGCTTCCGCAATTTCCGCCAGGCGTTCATTCTTTGCCGCCGGGACCGCCGATTATTTGGCCGCCGTTCTTCCCAGAATCACCGCCATCTGCCCCATCGACGACAGCAATAAGCGGGGCTGGCCTATCGCCAAGCACAGCGGAAGCGGCTCTAGCCGGCGTCGGTGCGCTTTCAGCGCCTGGCGTATCGCCTTCCATTGGCGAAGGATTGCTGGCCGGCGCGGGCGCATTAGCGGCCCCAGGCGCGGCGTCAAGCACGGGCGAAGCCAATCTGGCGGGATCTGGGGCGCTCGCGGCGCTTGGGGCAGCGCCTTCAAGCGGCGAGGCCTTCCTGCCCGTTCCCGGGATGCAGATCCAGGGCGTGGCGCCAAGCACCGGCGAGGCATCGATTGGCGGATCCGGCGCGCTCAGCGCGGATGGCGCGGCGCCTAGCGCTGGATCTGTGCTGATCATTGGCCAGGCGCCGATCGGGGCCTTAAGCGCCAGCCCTTCGGCGGGATCCGCCAGCCTGCAGCCACAGGGCTTAAAAGCCCCAGGAGAATCGGCATCGATCGGATCTGCGCAGCTTCTAGGCAGCGGCGCGCTTGCCGCCCTAGGCGCATCGGCATCCAAGGGATCCGCCTTTATCGTAGGCCCCCTTTCCGCCCTAGGCGCTTCATTATCCGCTGCTGCTGCCCTGCTGCTGGGGCAAGGCGCGCTCGCCGCCCTGGGCGCAGCGGCATCGATCGGATCGGCGGCGCCCACGGGAACGCTGGCTGCCAGTGGCAAAGGATTGGCGCCCAGCGCAGGCGCCGCGAATCTGCAGGCAATCGCCGCCGGCACGATCTTTGCGCGCGGTTTATCGATCAGCAGCGCGCTGGCCACGATCACCGGCGAAGTGATCTTCGAAATCATTCCCAATGGCATTTCGCCGGAATTGCCGGCGATCTATCAGGCCTTGCGGCAATTCATCCAGGGCGTGATCGGCGGCAGCCCTGCCATAGAAGTCATCTTGGGATTAGATAATCGCGTGCCGATGCCTGCGGCGCCCGGCTTCATCGTGATCACGGCGATTGGCAGCTATCGATTAGAAACGAATATCGATACCGATGTCGACGGGATGTTCTTGACGCCGCTGCAGACCGGAACGATGCAATCGAATCAGCCGACGCGCTTGGAAATTCGCATCGATCTTTACGGCCCGGACTCGAGTGATTGGGCCATCATGCTGGGCACGCTGTTCCGCGATGACTACGCCGTGCAAGCGCTGGCGCCATTGTGCGCGCCTTTATATGCGGATGAGCCGCGCATGCTTCCGCTGATCAGCGCGGAAGCGCAATACATCGAGCACTGGATTCTTTTAGCCTCCGTGCAGTACGATCCGATCACGGTGACAGGCCTAGGCTTTGCGACTACACTGAATATCGTCCCGATCAATGTGGATGAGGAGTTCCCCCCGTGACAGCAACCATCCCGGCCAGCTATTTGGTGCAAGCGAATCCGAGCGTTCTGTCCGCCGGCGGCACGGGCCTTTCCTTAAATTCCGTCTTCATCACCTCAGATCCTTCGATCCCGATCGGCACCGTTCAGCCCTTCGCCAGCGCCGCGAATGTGAGCTCCTGGTTCGGCCAGAATGCGCCGGAAACGGCGCTGGCGAATATCTATTTCAGCGGCTACAACGGCGGCCTGCAGCTGCCGACGCAGCTTTTCTTCGCGCAATTCAATACCGCGGCGGTGGGCGCCTATATCCGCGGCGGCAATATTTCCGGCATCACCTTGGCGCAGCTGCAAAGCTATTCGGGCACGATTTCGATTCTGATCAATGGCACGGCGGTCAACACCAGCACGATCAATCTTTCGGCCGCGACCAGCTTTTCGAATGCCGCGGCGACGATCACCACGGCGCTGGGGGCGAATGGGACCTGCACTTACGATTCGCAGCGCCAGGCCTTCGTGATCACTAGCCCGACCACGGGACCCACCAGCACGATCGCCTTCCCGACCGACACGTCGCTATCGCCGCTGCTGCTGCTGACCGCAGCCACCGGCGCGAATCTTTCGCAGGGCGCAGCGATCAATAATCCGACGGCGCTGATGACCACGGTCGCGCAGCAGACGCAGAATTGGGCCGCCTTCATGACGGTGGCCGAGCAGACGCTGGCGAACAAGCTGCTGTTCGCGCAGTGGGTGCAGACCACGAATCAGGCATATATGTACGTCTGCCAGGATTCGAATGCCGCCGCGCTTGCCGCTGGCGCTTCGCCGGCCACCACTTTCGGACCGGCGGTCGCTGCCATGAATGGTATCTGCCCCGTCTATGACACTAGCGGCGGCCAGGTCGCGGCCTTCATCTGCGGCATCACCGCTTCGATCAATTTCGCGCAGCTGAATGGATACACCGATTACGCCTTCAAATCGAACGGCGCTTTGACGCCGCAGATCACCAACGAAACGCAGGCGCAGAATCTGGACGGCAACAATTATTCCTTCTACGCGGCGGTGGCCACCGCCGCTTCGCAATTTCAATTCCTCTATCCGGGCGGGATTTCGGGGAACTGGGACTGGGTCGATGAATACGTCGCGCAGATCCAGCTAAATGCATCGCTGCAGCTTGCCGGCGTTTCGCTGCTGACTTCCGTCCGCTCGCTGCCGAATAATCCGCGCGGCGACAATCTGATCCGCGCCGCCATGCTCGGCCCCATCAATGCGGCGGTGAACTTCGGCACAATCCAAAATGGCGTGCCCTTGTCTCCCGCACAAGTCGCACAGCTGGCGACGGCGGCTGGCGCGGATATTTCAACGCCCTTGACGCAGCAGGGCTGGTACCTGCAGGTGGTGCCTGCCACGCCGCAGGTGCGCGCCAATCGCGGCCCGCGGCAGGTAAATCTCTGGTACACCAACGGCGGCGGCGTGCACACGATCAATATCAATAGCGTCTACGTGCAGTAGGAGAGAAAGCCGTGGCCACGATTACAGCTGCCAATGTCCAATTCACCATTTCGGTGCCGCAGGTCTTCGCCGCGCCGATCCCGCTGCAAGGATTCGCCACGGACGATGCCTTTGCCACCGAACGGGTCGAGCCGGCCGAAGTGGTCTTAGGCGTCGACGGCATTGCCAGCGCAGCCTTCATCCCCTTCCTATCGAAGACGATCATCGCGCTGCAAGCCGACAGCCCGTCGCTTTTCATGTTCGACGCCTGGCTGGCCGCGCAGGTCGCCGCCCAGGACATCTATCTGGCCAGCGCCGTGATCCTCTATCCTTCGATCAGCAAAAGCTTCGCCCTATCGAATGGCACGCTGACCGGGCTGGTGCAATTCCCGGGTGCGAAAAAGATCCTGCAGCCCTCGAGCTTCGAAATTACCTGGCAGTCGATCGTGCCTTCCACCACCCTGTAGTAGACTTCCGCGCATGGCGCGCAGAATCAAACGGGTAACGATCGCGGACCCGAAATCCCGCGACGACGGCAAAACTTTCATCCTTACCGAAATGCCAGCTGACCAAGCCGAATGGTGGGCAGCGCGCGCTTTTCTTGCTTTGACGAACGCCGGCGCTGAAGTCCCTGAAGGCGCCCAGGCTGCCGGGATGGCAGGCTTCGCCATCATGGGCGTGCAGGCGCTTTATCAGCTGCGCGCCGAAATCCTAAAGCCGCTGCTGGATGAAATGTTCGAATGCGTCCGCTATGAGCATGATCAGAAGCACGCGCCGCAGCCGATCCAGGCCGGGCAGCTTTCGCAGATCGAAGAGGTCGCGACGCGCCTGAAGCTGCGCTTGGAATTGCTGGAGCTTCACACGGGTTTTTCCGGGCTCGGCGCGCAGTTGACTTCGGCGTTAAAGCCGCAGGCCGACCCGTTGCCGGGCTTGCCGATTACGTAAATGTATCGCCCCTAATCGGGATCCTGGTGCGCAGCAAGCTGGCCACGCTGCACGAATTGCAGACCGTGTATGGCATCAAGGACGCGCACGATCTGCTAGAAATCCATCTGATCGAAGCCCACAATGATCGCATCTTGAATGCGGAGAAGTGATGGCGACCGTCATTGACCAATTGATCGTCACGCTGGGCCTGGACGGATCGCAGTTTAAAAAAGGCACCGACGAAGCCGCCCGGCGCACCAAGGCGACGCAGGAACTATTCAAGAAATCCGGCGAGGCGATGACCAAATCGATCGTCGACGTCGCCCGCAATATCACGGTCGCCTTCATCGGATTCGAAACCGCCAGCGGCTTAGTCAACTTCCTGGCCAAGATCAACCAGGCGCAGGCCTCGCTGTCGCGGATGTCCTTAAATTTGGGCACATCGGCCCGCGCGCTGGACGTCTGGGATAAAAAGATTGAGCTCGCCGGCGGCAGCGTGGCGGGCGCCCAGGCCGCAATCCAGCAGCTGATGCAGGACGCTACGCGCTTGCAGACCGTGGGGGAAGTATCGCCGCTGCTGCAATTCTTCCAGAAGATGGGCATAAGCGCCGCTAACAGCGCCTTCAGCGCCGATCGCGCGGCCGATTCCTATGAGCAGCTTTTCGCCAAGCTGCGATCGATGCCCAGATCCGTGGCCTATGAGTATGGGATCGCGCACGGCATCAGCCCCGACATCTTGAACTATGGCCTGCGGCCCTTCGCGGAGCGCGAAGATATTGCCAGGAAAGCACTGCGGCTGACGGCGCAGACTACAGATGCTGGCGCTAAGGCTGCGGACAATCTGCGGATGCAATGGGTTGCGATCAAAGATCAGATGGAGCAAATCGGCATTGTTTTCTTAACGAAAATCACCCCGACGATCGAACGGCTGCTGCCGATTGTCGAGCGCTTAGGTAATGAATTCGCCAATTGGCTGGCGTCGCTGAATACTTCAGATCCTGGAAAGACTCTGTTCGATACGCTGGATACTCGAGTGGATGGATTGCTGAGCAAGGTCATCAGCCTTCGCTATGCTGTTCGCAAGGTTCTCAGCGGCGACTTCAGCGATGCCGGCCCCGCGGCGGTGCACGCCCTGGCCGACAGCTTCAACAATCCGAAGGAAGCCCTGCAGCAATTCCGGCAGCACGATGCCTTTTTTGGCGCGCAGCCCGAATCCCTATGGTCGCGCGTCAAGCAATTCTTCAGCTGGACCGCCGGCGCGCCCTATATGGATGCCTTCCGCGCGGCCGCGACGAAGTACGATCTGCCACCAGGGCTTTTGGAATCCATCGCCGATCGCGAATCTGGCTTCAATCCAAATGCGAAGGGGAAAGCCGGCGAACTAGGCATGATGCAGCTGCGTCCGGAATATCATCCGGATGCCGGGAAAGATCCGGTGGCGGATATTTTCGAAGCAGCTAAAACGCTTTCCGATTTGCGGCAACAGCTGGGCAGTCTAGAAGCGGCAAAAGCCGCCTACAACGCAGGCAGCGGTCGGATCTCCAGGGCACTGGCTGGCCAAGCCACCGTGCCGCCGTCGACGCGCGATTATGTGACCGGAATCGGCAATGAGATGAACGCGATCCGCACCGGCGCGCGCAGCCCCGCCTCGCTTGCTTCCGGCAGTTCTGTGGTATTTGAGGGCGACATCATCATCAATACGCGGGCGACGGACGGCAAAGGCGTGGCCTCTGATTTCATCACCGAAATGAAGAAACGCGATTTGATCCTGCAGTCTGATACCGGGATCGTGCCGTGAGCCTACAGTTCCCGAATGTGCCGAATCTTCCGGGCGTGCCGCAAGTCGCGCGCTCGATCCTGGCGCCGGTCACGCAGGTGGTGATCGGCGCCGCTTCGATCCAAAATCTGCTGGCGAGCGCTTCGGCTGCCCCCAATATCTGGGGCGTCTTCGATAGCAATGGCAATCAGGTGATCACGCCCGATTCCATTCGCGAATTCGGCACGCGCGCGGAATGGCGCGTCAGCAATTTCCCGGTTCAGCAAGGCAGCTTTGCCAGCTACAACAAGGTCACGCTGCCGGCGGAATATTCTGTTCGGATGGTGAAGGGTGGCACTATCGCCGACCGTCAGGCTTTCCAGGCCCAGGTCGAAATGGTGGCCGCGTCGCTGGATCTATATACGATCATCACGCCGGAAGAGAGCTATCAAAACGTCAATGTGACGCGCTACGAAATCACGCGCAAGGGCGCTGCCGAGGCCTTCTTCGTCAGCGTCGATCTATTCTTCCAGCTAATCATCCAGGTCGGGGCGCAGTATTCGACCACCACGACCACGCCCGACACCAGCAATGCGGCCAGCCCCAGCGCGCAGCCGAATCAAAGCCAAGGCACGGTGACGGCGCAGCCGGCAGATCCCATCGATGCCAGCGATCTGCAGCCCGAGGGGATCGGCTGATGCTGAAAATTCCTTTAGGCGCCGTGCCGAATCAGACCTTAAATGTCACTCTGGACAATCAGAATGTCTCGCTGTCGATCTATACGCTGCCCCGATCGGCGCAGTGGTATTCGCTGACGCAGACGCCGGTGAAACCGGCTGAGCCTTCTCTGATCCAGACCACTTTCATGGACGTGCTGCTATCGGGAAATACGATCAAGACCTGCATCCAGGCGGTCAATCAGATGCGGATGCTGGCCGATTGCCAGTACACCGCTTTCGTCGGTGACTTCGTATTTTTGGACACCCAGGGCAACACCAATCCGATCTACACCGGCTTTGGGACCAACCCGCGCTATCAGCTGATTTATCTTGAGGCGGCGGATCTGGCCGCGACCAGCTTTGGCTAATTCCTTTGCCTTAAAGCAGCTGCGCGTGACGCTGGTGCTTTCCGGCAGCAACACGTTTTCCAACGGCAGCAATACGGTGACGCTGGCGGGCCTTCGGACCACGGCGAATATTCAATCGATGCAATATCCGGCCTTCCCGCAAGCGGACGTCGAGATTTTCGGCATGTTGGCCGCAGATATGAATACGCTGACCGATTTTGAAAATCATCAGCTGGCGGTTACGCGCAATTCGATGGTGGTGGAAGCGAACGCCGGCGGCGATGCCGGCTGGACCACGGTCTTCGCCGGCCAGCTGGTCGCAGCCATCCCGCTTTATCAATCGGCGCCCGATGTCGCCATGCATCTGAAGGGGCGCGTTTTAGGCTACGAATCGATCGCGCTGGCGAATCCTTCCAGCTTCACCGGCGCCACCGCCGTCTCGAGTATCGTCCAGCAGCTGGCGCAGCAAATGGGCGCCACCTTCGAAAATGATGGCGTGCAAGGCACGCTGGCGAATCCCTATCTGCCAGGCACGGCTGCGGATCAGCTTTCGCAGGTGGCGCAGGCTGCGAATCTTGGCGTCTATTACGACTACGGCCCGGCTTCATCCGGCAGCAACGTGCCGCCGCTGCTTCTGATCATCACGCCCAAAGGGCTGGCACGAAATATCCCGGTGGTCTCTTTAACGCCGCAGACCGGGCTGGTCGACTACCCCACGATCGACAGCCGCGGCTGGATCTTCGCGCGCTCGCAGTTCAATCCGGCGCTGAAATTCGGCGGCACGGTTTCGATCAGCGGCAGCGATATTCCGCGCGCCAATGCGACCTGGCAGATCCTGCAGTGCACGCATCTGGTCGATGCCGTGAAGCCCGACGGCGCCTGGTTCACCGACATGCAGCTGATGCCCACGGGCGCCTATCCCTATCCGCAATGAGCAACTACTACGGCCAACAGGACGGCGGATCCGGATCGAACGATTTCAATGAATTGGCATTTGTCGTGCAGCGCTTGCTGGCGCGGATCCGCACCATCGATATGGTGACCGTGATCAGCTGCACCAATGCCGGCACAGTCACGCCGGTCGGCATGGTGACGGTTCAGGTTCTGACCAATCAGATGACCGGCGGCCGCACGCCGATCGCGCACGGCAGCATCTATAACGTGCCCTATCTTCGCATCCAGGGCGGCGTCAATGCCGTGATCATGGATCCGCAGGCCGGCGATATGGGCATGTGCGGATTTTGCAGCCGCGACATCAGCGCGGTGAAGACTGCACTTCAGCAGCTGGCCGGCGGATCGGCGCCTTCCGGAACCAAGCCGCAGCAAAATCCTGGCAGCTACCGCATGTTCGACTGGGCCGATGGGCTATATCTTGGCGGCTTTTTGAATGCGGTGCCGACGCAGTATGTGCAATTCGCAGCGGGCACGGGCGGCGTGAATATCGTAAGCCCAAATCAGATCACGCTAAGCGCGCCGAATGTGACAATCGCGGCCAGCACCAAGCTGACTGTGACGAGCCCGGAGCAGGATAATTCTGGCAAGATAGTCG
>Ga0210396_10001461_pt1 | contig 25545 bp, 19 predicted proteins | sample IncBWH17OmetaG_FD_155466 | JGI IMG/M metagenome (GOLD analysis project Ga0210396, IMG submission 155466) | Forest soil microbial communities from Barre Woods Harvard Forest LTER site, Petersham, Massachusetts, United States - Inc-BW-H-17-O ... | reverse complement strand
CGGCGACCTGCTGGACTATGCGGAAACGGAATTCCTGCTCGCCGAAGCAGTGGAACGCGGCTTCAACGTCGGCGGCACCGCCGAACAGCACTATGACAACGCAGTCACAGCCTCCATCGAATACTGGGGCGGCGCCGCGGCAGACGCCGGCACCTATCTGGCCCAGCCCACCGTAGCCTATTCCACCGCCGCCGGAGACTACAAACAAAAGATCGGCTACCAGAAATGGATCGCCCTCTGGAACCGCGGCTGGGATGCCTGGACCGAGATCCGCCGCCTCGGCTCACCGAATATCAACGTGATCGATCCGCCGGTAGGCGCCATCACCCCGCTGCCGCTGCGCTTCTGGTATCCGCTCACCGAACAGTCTGCCAATCCTTCCAACTACGCCGCCGCCGTCGGGGCCATGGGACCGGATCAGGTGACGACGAAACTTTTCTGGATGCCCTAGGACCGGAACATTGCAACTTACAATATGAGCACACTAAAATCAACATCGATCGTTTGCCTGCTGGCGTCTGTCCTGAGCCTGGCGACGTCCTTTGCCGGTCGGGCGCAGAACAGGCCGCGCCCCAATATGGACAGCATTCGGGCCGCGTATTACAACAAGAAGTTCACCCACGCCGACACCCTTCGCGGCTCCAATGGCCCCGAAAGGTCCTGGTGGGATATCCAACGCTACGATATCACGGTGAAACCGGACTTTCCCACTAAAACCACTGTCGGCAACGACCTCATTACCTATAAGGTCGTGAGCGGGAAACAGCCGGGAATGCAGCTCGACCTGCAGGCCCCGCTGCACATCGACAGCATCGTCTGCAACGGCAGCCAACACCTCGACTTCACGCAGGAAGGCAACGCCTGGCACGTGCATACGCCAAAACAAAAGGCCGGCTCCGTCAACACTGTTCAGGTGTTCTTCTCCGGAACACCCACCGAAGCCGTACGGCCTCCCTGGAACGGCGGCTGGACCTGGGCCAAAGACTCCCTGGGCCGCCCCTGGATGACCGTGACCTGCCAGGGACTCGGCGCCTCCGTGTGGTACCCTTGCAAAGACTATCAGGGCGACGAACCGGATAAAGGCGCTTCGATGACCATGGTCGTCCCCGATACCCTCGTGGGCGTGTCCAACGGCCGCATGCAGTTCAAAAAAGACAACGGCGACGGCACCACGACGTACAAATGGGCCGTGGTCAACCCCATCAGCAACTATTGCCTCATTCCCTATATCGGGAAATATGTGACCTTTCACGAAGACTTTCAAGGGGAAAAAGGGCACCTCGACCTGGACTACTGGGTGCTCGACTACAACCTGCCACGCGCCAAAGACTACCTGCCGGCCCAGGTGCACAATATGCTCCACGCCCATGAACACTGGATGGGGCCCTATCCCTTCTACGAGGATAGCTATAAGCTTGTCGACGTGCAACACACCGGGATGGAACACCAAAGCGCCGTGGCCTACGGAAACAACTATGCCTTCGGCTATCGCGGCCGCGGATCGAAATACGGCCTGCTATACGACTTCATCATCATTCACGAAAGCGGACACGAATGGTTCGGCAACAACCTCACGACCAAAGACCTCGCCGATATGTGGGTACACGAAGGGTTTACGAACTACAGCGAGACCCTCTTCGTCGATTATATGTGGGGAAAAGCCGCCGGCGAGGACTATAACTACGCCACCCGCCGTGGCATCCGAAACGACCGGCCCATCATCCCCCGCTATAATGTGAACGAACAGGGTAGCGGCGATATGTACCCCAAGGGCGGCAACATGCTCCAGGCCATCCGCCATACGCTCGACGACGACGAGAAATGGCGCGGGATCCTGCGCGGCCTGCAAAAAACCTTCTATCATCAGACGGTGACCTCGGCCCAGGTGGAACACTATGTCACCGAACACGCCGGCATCGACCTCACCAAACTCTTCGATCAATATCTGCGGACCACGCAGATCCCCGACTTCGAATACTATTTCAGCGCGGATCACTCGAAGGTATTCTATCGCTGGACGAACTGTATAGAAGGGTTCAACTTCCCGCTGACCTTGAAGAACGATCAGACGAAACTGCGCATCTTCCCCACCCAACAATGGAAAAGCACGGACCTCAAAGGGGATGAAGCTGCTTTGTTCGATTCGGCCGCTATCGATAAAATGTATTACATTGGCGTCAAACAAAAAACATGAGATCCTTGCTCCGGAACCTGGCCTCCGTTTTCATTGGCCTCTTGCTTGCCGGCACGCTCGCCGCCCAACGGGGCGGCGCCGGTGTTAAGTGGGCCGGCGATGGCCGAAGCTATTTTATGGTCGAAAGCAACGCTATCGTCCGCTATACCTTACCCGCTTTCCAACGTACCGTCTTCATCGATGCCGGCCTCCTCGTACCCGCGAATGCGGCCGGTCCCCTGGCCGTCCAGGGCTTCACGGTTAGCGACGACGAAAAGAAACTGCTCATCTATACCAACAGCAAAAAAGTCTGGCGGCAGAATACCCGCGGTGACTATTGGGTGCTGGACTTGACGACACATGTGCTGAAACAGCTGGGCAGCGGCCGTCCACCTTCTTCCCTCATGTTCGCCAAAATATCCCCCGACGGTACAAAAGCCGCCTACACCAGCGAACACAACGTATATGTGGAAGACCTGGCCACCGGGTCGATCACCCAGCTGACGACGGATGGTACGTTTCGTCTGATCAACGGCACGTTCGACTGGGCCTATGAAGAGGAGTTCAGCTGTCGCGACGGCTTCCGCTGGAGTCCCGATAGCAAAAGCATCGCCTACTGGCAGCTCGACGCTACTAAAGTCAAGAACTTCCTGATGATCGATAACACCGACTCGCTCTATCCATTTACCATCCCTGTGGAATATCCTGTGGCAGGCGAAGACCCGTCACCATGTCGCGTAGGCGTCATCAGTCTGGCTACCGGCAAGACCACCTGGATGGAGGTGCCCGGCGATAGCAAGCAACATTACATCCCAAGAATGGAATGGGCCGCCGGCAGCACCGAACTCGTACTCGAACAGCTCAACCGCAAACAAAACGACGCCAGGGTCTTTATCTGCAACGCCGCCACCGGCGCTGCCAGCCAGATCTACGAAGAGACAGACAAAGCCTGGATCGATGTCAAACACCGTTATAGCGACGACCCCACCGGCTGGGAATGGATTGCCGGGGGCAAAGACTTCCTTTGGGTCTCGGAAAAAGATGGCTGGCGTCACCTTTTTCGCATCAGCCGCGACGGGAAAAAGGAAACGCTGCTGACCAACGGCCAATATGACCTGATCTCGCTCAAAGCCATCGACGAAAAAAACGGCTACGTTTATTTCCTCGCTTCCCCGGACAACGCGACCCAGGAATATCTCTATCGTATAAAGCTCGACGGAAAAGGAAAACCGGAGCTCATCTCTCCCGCTACGGAAAAAGGCACCCACAATTACAACATCGCTCCCGGCGCGCTCTACGCCACGCATAACTTCTCCAACCATCTCTATGAATCCGTTTCCGATTGGGTAAGCCTGCCGAAACACACGATCATCAAGACCAACGATCAGCCTGCGCCGCGTCGCGCAACCCCGCGGTATCCGGTTCAACTATTCCAGATCACCACCGACGACGGCGTCACGATGGACGGCTGGATGATCCTGCCCAAGGATTTCGATAGCACCAAAAAATACCCCGTTCTTTTTAAGGTCTATACCGAACCTGCCGGGACGACGGTGAAAGATGCCATCGGCTCGGCTTCCAACCCGCTTTATGCCGGCGATCTGGCTGCCGACGGCTATATCCAGATCAGCCTCGATGGCCGGGGCACTCCGGCGCCCAAGGGCGCCGCCTGGCGGAAATGTATCTATCGCAAGATCGGCGACATCAATATCCGCGACCAGGCCATGGCGGCAAAAAAGATCCTCCAATGGCCCTTCGTCGACAGCAGCCGTATCGCGGTACACGGCTGGAGCGGCGGCGGCTCGGCTACGCTTAATCTGATGTTCCAATATCCCGATATCTACAAAACGGGTATCGCCATCGCCCCCGTGGCCGATGAACTGCTCTATGACAATATCTACCAGGAACGCTATATGGGCCTGCCACAGGAGAACCGCGAAGACTTTGTCAACAACTCTCCGCTACACTATGCGAAATATCTCAAAGGCCACCTGCTCATCGTCCATGGGACGGGTGACGACAACGTTCACTACAAAGGCACCGAGGAGCTGATCAATGAGCTGGTGAAATACGACCGGCCTTTCCAGGTCATGGTCTATCCAAACCGGACACATGCGATCAACGAGGGGGAAGGGACTTCTCTGCACCTCTCTCATTTGTTTACGGACTATCTCCGGGAACATTGTCCCGGCGGTGGACGGTGAAATCGCGAATATGAAAAATATATTATTGTCATCCATCACGCTAAGCATTGCTGTCGGGCTGCAAGCGCAGTCCTATGTCCCCGAATATGCCAACACCGCCGTAAAACAACGGCCCGCCATTGCCGTACAGGCCTATCCCTTTGACATCCGCGACGTCCGTCTGCTCGACGGGCCGTTCAAAGAAGCCATGGAAGCCGACGCCCGCTATCTCCTGGAGATCCAGCCCGACCGCCTGTTATCGGAATTCCGGGCCCACGCCGGTCTCCAGCCAAAAGCGGTGAAATACGGCGGTTGGGAGTCCTCCGGTCTGGCCGGTCATACCCTTGGTCATTATCTCTCGGCCTGCTCTATGGAATATGCCTCCACGGGCGACACCGCCTTCCTCCACCGTGTGAACTATATCGTCGACGAGTTGGCGGCCTGTCAGGCCGCAAGGAAAACCGCCCCCGGCATGCTCAGCATGAGCGGTTACGTCGGCGCGATCCCGCGTGAAGATACGCTCTGGACGGAAGTAAGCGAAGGCAAGATCCGCTCGCATGGCTTCGACCTCAACGGCGCCTGGTCGCCCTGGTATACCGTTCACAAGGTCATGGCCGGCCTGCTCGACGCATGGCTGTATTGCAACAATGCCAAAGCATTGAAAACAGAACGCGGCATGGCGGACTGGTCCGCCACCGTCGTCGGCAACCTGCCCGACTCGACCCTGCAAAAAATGCTCCTCTGCGAATACGGCGGCATGAACGACGTCCTCGCGAATACCTATGCGATCACCGGCGAAAAGAAATACCTGGATCTCTCGTATAAATTCCACGACAAACGCATCCTCGACTCGCTCTCCCGCGGTCTTGACGATCTCGCCGGGAAGCATTCCAATACCCAGATCCCCAAGGTCATCGGCTGCGCCCGCCGGTATGAGCTCACGGCCGACAAACGCGATAGCGCTATCGCCGCATCCTTCTGGTCCATCATCGTCGACGATCATACCTATGCCACCGGCGGAAACAGCGATTATGAATACCTCGGCAAGGCAAAAGCGTTAAATAACGAGCTCACCGACAATACCACGGAGACCTGCAATACCTACAATATGCTCAAGCTCACCAGGCATCTCTTTGCCTGGCATCCCTCCGCCGCCTTGATGGATTATTACGAACGGGCCCTCTATAACCACATTCTCGCCTCGCAGGATCACGTCACAGGTATGATGACCTATTTCGTCCCCTTGCGCATGGGTGGCCGCAAGGAATATAGCGACGAATTCAACACCTTTACCTGCTGTGTTGGATCGGGTATGGAAAACCACGTGAAATACGGCGAGACCATTTATTCGCGAGGAGCAGCGGACGGCAGCTTGTATGTAAACCTTTTTATCCCTTCGCGGCTCTCCTGGAAGGAAAAGGGCCTCACCGTCGAACAACACACAACCCTCCCCCTTACCGATGCCACTACCCTGACCATCTCCACGATCCGCCCATCGTTATTTACCCTGCGCATCCGTAAACCGCACTGGTCCGGACCCGTTCGCCTGCTGGTCAACGGCGTCCCGCAGACACCGGCTGCCGGCGCCGATGGTTATTTGGCTATCCGCCGTACCTGGAAGAACGGCGATAAGGTGGAGGTCCATTTCCCCGAGAATTTCTATACCGACGCCATCCCGGACAACCCCTCCCGCATCGCGATCTTCTATGGCCCCGTATTGTTGTCCGGCGAGCTGGGTAGTAAAGAACCCGATCCGGTAAAGGGCATCCCCGTATTGGTCTCCTCCAGCGAAGATCCGAATAAATGGATCCGTCGCACCGATCCTAACCGATTGGTTTTTCAAACGGCGTCCGTCGGCCAGCCCGGCGAGGTGACCCTGATCCCGTTTAATCGAACGGAGAATGAATTCTATAGCGTCTATTGGGACTATTTCACCCCAGCCGCCTGGTCGGCGCAACAGGAGAAATATGCAGCGGAAAGGAAACAGGAACAGGAGCTCGAAGACCATACCATCGACCGCCTTCGGTTAGGCGAGATGCAACCAGAACGCGATCACACGTTTGCCGGGGAAGGACTCCTCACCGGCGAAGGACATGGCAAACAGTGGCGGTCCACCGAAGAAGGCGGCTATTTCTCCTTTACGATGAAAGTCGATTCCGCCGCCGGCAACACGCTGCTCTGTGATTATTGGGGCGACGACCACCGCGGCCGCATCTTCGATATCCAGATCGACGGGCAAACGATCGCCACCCAAAATCTCAACTCTTTCAAACAAAGTAAGTTCTACGAAATAACCTACCCCATACCGCAGGAGCTGGTAAAAGGGAAACAAACCGTTACCGTCAGATTCGCTGCCCACTCGCCGCACAATGGTGTAGGCCCTGTATCCGGCACCATCCGCATGGTTCGCAACTAGCCGGCCGCCGGCGCGACGAGCCCTATTCCGCAACGGCGACGTTGGTGAGATAACTTTCGAGGTACTCGCTTGGCGATTTGTGCGTAACGCTCTTAAAGACCCGGTTGAAATTGGTGATGCTGTTGAACCCGCAATTGTAGGCCACGGTGGCGATACTATCGTAGTGCCCATCCGTGAGCTTTTTACAGGCTTCGTTGATCCGCACCTCGTTGAGAAAGGAGACAAAGGTATGCAGCGTATGTTTCTTGAAATACCGGCAGAAAGCCTGTGGCGTCATATGCGCCTGCCTGGCGACATCCTCCAGCGTGATCGGCTTGTCATACATCTGCATGATATAATTATAGATGGCGCCGATCCGGATACCTTCGTGCTCGCTATAGGCTGCCGGCTGGGTGCACGACGATAAAGGCTCCAATTGCTGGAAAGAGGACAATTGCTTGAGCAGTTCAATAAAATGGACCAGCTGATCGACACCCGAACTGCTCTGCATCTGCAACATCTTGGCCGAGATGTCCGCTACATGTTGCGGCGGGACCTTGAAACCCGTTTGCCGGCTCATCAGGAAATTCTTGAGGTTTTTGATCTCCGGAAGCTCAAAAAAGCTGTCCAGCTGTCCCTTGACGTTAAAAAAGATATTCAGGGTCTGGACCTTTTTCCCGCTCGACGGGGCGAAATAGGAGGGGTCGCTCTTAAAGACATGCGGCATATTCACCCCCAGCCAATAGATATCCCCGGGCCGGAACGCGTGCATATTGTTCTCGGCTACCAACGTCCCCTCGCCCTGCTGGATCCAGGTCAGCTGAATCTCCTGGTGCCGGTGCAGATGGGGATAGAAATGGGGAAGTTCGTCTTTCTGCACGATCACAGTCTTGTCGTGCGGCACCGGTATCGTGAATTGAAGAACTTTCATAATTGAATTTACCTCTTTTCTCAGATATTACCATCCGATGGTCAAAATCGGCTAAAAACTGGTTAAAATACGGGCAATCAAGGTTAGGATCGCTAAAATGACCCTTGCTTTTTCCCCTTATTTTTGTTCCATGAGAAAAAATGTAGTCGTCATCGGTGGCGGCATAATAGGTTTAAGCTCTGCGTATTATCTACAAAAGGCCGGACATCGCGTCACTGTTTTGGACAAGTCGGATTTCATGGACAACTGCTCGTATGGCAACTGTGGTTATGTCTGTCCCAGTCATTTCATCCCCCTGGCCACCCCGGGCATCGTCCGCCAGGGCCTCAAATGGATGCTCAACTCTCAAAGCCCTTTCTATGTCCAACCCAGGCTCAGCCGTTCCCTGATCGACTGGGGCCTGAAATTTATGAAAAGCGCCACCCCGCAACATGTCGACTACTCTGCTCTTCCCCTCAAGGATATCGCCGTTCTCAGTCAGTTTGAATACGAAAATACCTGGCGCCCTCTGCCACATTTCGAATTCGCCTACGAACACAAAGGCCTGCTCGAGATCTTCCAGACCGAAGCCGCGGCCGAACACGCGCGCCATACGGTAGAAAAAGCGCATGCCATCGGGCTCACCGATACCGAATTGCTGGACAAACATTCCTTACAGGAAAAAGAACCCCATACCCGGGTTAACGGGCTAGGTGCCATCTTCTTCCGCTGTGACGCCCATCTCTATCCGAATAAATTGATGCATGGCCTCCTCGACCTGCTCCGCTCCACCGGTGTGGAACTGCTACCCAACCGCGAGGTCCTGCGTTTCGAGACCGGCAACGGCGCCGTCAAACGGCTGATCACCCAAAAGCCGACAAAGGCGGTTTCGTCCGTCAGGACAGACATCAGCGCACAGGAAGCTTTTGAAGCCGATATGGTCGTCGTGGCCACAGGCTCCTGGAGCCGCGAAATGGCCGCCCTGCTGGATACCCGGCTTCCCCTGGTGGCCGGCCGCGGTTATTCCGTCACCCTTGAAGATTCGCCCTACCGGGTAAATTACCCGGCCATTCTCGTGGAAGGACGCGCTGCCATCACACCCATGGATGGAAACAAGATCCGGTTTGGCGGCACCATGGAGATCACGTCTACCGATACACCGCCTCGCTATGCCCGGGTGCAGGGTATCCTCAACGCCGTGAAACGCTTCTTCCCCGATTTCGACGTACCCATGCCTCCCCGCGAAAAGATCTGGTACGGCTATCGGCCCTGCTCGGCCGACGGTCTACCCTATATCGGCCGGATAAAACGATATAACAATGTCGTCGTCGCCACCGGCCATTCGATGCTGGGCCTTAGCCTCGGCGCCGGCACCGGTAAATTGGTGAGCGAACTGGTGGACGAACGCCCGACATCGATAGATCTCACACCGTTCGCGGTGGAAAGATTCGGCTGATGCCCTCGCGGCCAGGCGCCCCACTAACGGCGGCCCCTATGGACGCGTCAACAGGTTAAATTTCGATTAAGATTGATTAAAAATGAACATACGTTCAAAACACCTAATAAATACATTTGAAGAAAAACCTTATGGCAATAGTTTGGAACGGAGTATTCCCCGCATTGACAACTAAATTCACGGCAAAAGACGAGCTGGACCTGAAACTGTTTGAAAAGAATCTGAATTACCAGCTGGCTTCCGGTGTAGACGGGATCATCCTTGGCGGCAGCCTCGGCGAAGCAAGCGTGCTGACCCTCGAAGAGAAGGAAAAGCTGGTGAAATTTGCGGTAGAGGCGGTCGAAGGCAAGGTCCCCGTGGTCGTCAATATCGCAGAAGGCTCCACGAAGGAGGCCTTGGCACAGGCCGACTATGCGAAGAAATGGGGCGCCCAGGGGCTAATGGCCCTGCCGCCGATGCGTTACGCCGCCGACCACCGCGAAGTGGTGACCTGGTTCAAAACCATCGCCGGGAGTACCGATCTCCCGATAATGATCTATAACAATCCCGTGGATTATAAGACGCTGGTGACCCTCGATATGTTCGAAGAACTCGCCGAATGCCCGAATATCCAGGCCGTTAAGGAATCGACCCGGGATGTGTCGAATGTCACCCGGATGTTCAACCGCTTTGGCACACGCTATAAGCTCCTTTGTGGCGTGGACACCCTGGCGATGGAAGAACTGCTCATGGGTGCGGACGGCTGGGTCGCGGGTCTGGTCTGCGCCTTCCCCGCGGAGACCGTCGCCGTATACCGCCTGATCGCTGCCGGCCGTATAGAAGAAGCGCTCGCGATCTACCGTTGGTTCCTGCCCGCTCTCGAACTCGACATTCATAGCAAATTGGTGCAGTACATCAAACTTGCCGAAGTGCACACAGGCATCGGCAGCGAATATGTTCGCGCGCCCCGGCTGCCGCTCGTGGGACACGAACGCGAGAGGATACTCAAGATCATCGGTGAATGCGTCGCCGCACGGCCTTCGTTACCCGATTATCTGTCTATCCGTCCGGAGAAGGCCCTGGCTTGATAAATATTCCCCCCTGATGACTGACAAACACTCGTTCCAGCGATCGCTGGGCCTGCTGGACGCCACCATGGTCGTGGTCGGCAGCATGATCGGCTCCGGTATCTTCATCGTAAGCGCCGATATCACCCGCAGCGTCGGCTCGGCAGGCTGGCTGATCCTCGTTTGGGTCTTCACCGGCATCCTGACCCTCACCGCCGCCTTGAGCTATGGAGAGCTCAGCGGCATGTACCCCCGCGCCGGTGGACAGTATGTCTATCTCAAAGAAGCCTTCAACCCCCTCACAGGCTTCCTCTATGGCTGGAGCTTTTTCGCCGTGATCCAGGCCGGCTCCATCGCGGCCGTGGGGGTCGCCTTCTCCAAGTTCGCCGCGTACATTTTCCCCGGTCTCAGCGAGCACCATATCCTGCTCGACCTGGGGTTTCTCCATGTCTCGGCGGCGCAGCTGACCTCGATCCTGCTGATCATCGTCCTGACGTTTATCAATACACTCGGGGTACGGGAAGGGAAGTGGATACAGACCGTCTTCACCCTGGCCAAGATCATCGCCCTCGCGGGCCTGGTGATCTTTGGCTTTTTACTCGCGGCCCGCTATGACATCGCGAAAGCCAATTGGAGCACCGGCTTTACGCTCGGCCACCGTGAAGGCGACAGCATCCTGCCGTATATGGGCATGGCCGGGCTGGGCGCCATCGCCGGGAGCATGGTGGGCAGCCTCTTCAGCAGCGACTCCTGGAACAACGTAACCTTTATCGCCGGCGAGATCAAACGGCCGGAACGCAATATCGGGCTCAGCCTCTTCCTGGGGACCCTCATCGTAACGGCCATTTACGTGGCGACGAACCTGATGTATGTAAGCGTGCTGCCACTGCAGGAGATCGCGGGTGCCGAGAACGATCGGGTAGGGGTTACTGCTTCGTTGAAGATATTCGGCGCCAGCGGCACTACGGTGATGGCGGTTTTACTCATGATCTCCACCTTTGGTTGCGACAACGGGCTGATCCTCTCCGGCGCACGCGTATATTATACGATGGCCCGTGATGGCGTTTTCTTTCGCTCCGTGGGCGTCCTCAACCGCAACGGCGTCCCCTCGCGCGCGCTTTGGATGCAATGCATCTGGGCCTCGGTGCTTTGCCTTAGCGGCAGATATGGCGATTTATTGGACTACGTGATCTTTGTCGTGCTGATCTTCTATATTCTCACGATTCTCGGTATCTTCCGTCTTCGGCGTACGAAACCGGACCTGCCCCGGCCTTACAAAGCCTTTGGTTATCCCGTACTTCCGCTCCTCTATGTCATACTGGCCGGTGCCATCTGTATCCTGCTGTTTATCTACAAGCCCAGGTTTACCTGGCCGGGTCTCGGTATTGTGTTACTAGGCATACCTATCTACTATGGCGTCACAAAGAATAAAACTCCTGTTGCTTTGCGGGATGATGGCAGCTAACGCGGTCTTTGCTCAAGAGACCGACACCATCGACTACGCCGCACAAACGCATCCCCTCTCGACCTTCTGGGCCTATTTCGGCTATGACGAACCGAACTATACCTATATGCGCGACGGCCGGAAACTGTTGAGCGAGCTGGCCGCGCTAAGCCCTGTTCCCGTGTATGTCCGCTGTCATAACCTGCTGACCACCGGCGACGGTACCGCGGCCTTCAAATGGGGTTCGACCAACGCCTATACCGAAGATGCGCAGGGAAACCCCATATACGATTGGCATTTGGTGGACAGTATCTTCGATACCTATGTGACGCGGGGGATGAAACCGCTGGCGGAGATCGGCTTCATGCCCGAGGCTTTATCGACTCACCCCGAACCCTACAGGCATCACTGGCATCCTGGTGTACGGTATGATAGCATCTATACCGGGTGGGCCTGGCCGCCCACCGATTACGGAAAATGGAGCGCGCTGGTGACGGCATGGGTCCGGCATTGTGTCTTGCGCTATGGCGAAAAGGAAGTGTCGTCATGGCTCTGGGAAGTCTGGAACGAACCGAACATCAGCTATTGGAAGGGAACGGAGCAGGAATATTTCAAGCTCTATGACTCGACCGCCGTCGCCGTAAAAAAAGCCCTGCCCGCGGCTCGCGTTGGCGGCCCTGCTACCACGGGTCCCGGCTGGTCGACCGCCGCCCGCTGGCTTCGCGAATTTTTAGCACATTGTGCGGAGAATAAGATCCCCCTCGATTTTATCAGCTACCACGCCAAAGGCAACCCCAAACTGGTGGAGGGTCATGTGCGGATGAATATGGTCCCGCAGTTGAACGATGTCGCGCAAGGCTTCGCTATCGTCAAAGCCTCAGCGTATAACCATCTTCCCATCTATATGACGGAATGTGACCCGGAAGGTTGCGCCGCCTGCGGGATGGCAACGAACCCCGAGAACGCCTATCGCAACGGGACGATGTATTCCAGCTATACCGCGGCCTCCTTTGCCCGGATAGCCGAACTGGCCGACAGCTTCCAGGTCAACCTCGCCGGCGCCATCAGCTGGTCGTTCGAATTCGAAGGGCAGCGCTGGTTCGACGGCTTCCGCGACCTTGCCACCAACGGCGTCGACAAACCCGTATTGAATGTGTTCCGCATGTACGGCGCCATGCGCGGTAACCGCATCCCTACTCCTCACGCCTACGTGGGCGCAGATAATCATTCCCTATCCATAATGATCTGGAACTACGCCGACGACGATCTCCCCGGCCCGGCCGCTCAAAGCCGGATCATGGTGAAAAACCTCCCCAACCGAAAAATAAAACTCACGGAATATCGCATCGACAGCGAGCACAGCAATGCGTATGAAGCCTGGAAAAAGATGGGTTCGCCCCAGTCTCCCACGGTAACGCAGTATCAGTTGCTGGAAGCCGCCGGTAAATTGCAGGAGCTTGCCCCATCGCAAACCCTGACCGCCGCAAACGGCATGCTCATCATTCCCGTGGATCTCCCGCGTCAGGCCGTGTCCCTGCTGCGCCTTGAATTCTAGCCCGGCACCTTGGCCGCATACCGCTTCCGGTTGCGTTTGATCGTTTGAAAATTTTCGTCGGCCCAAACTTCCAACTCCCGGATCAATGGCAGGAGGCTTCGCCCCATCTCGGTGAGCTCATATTCTACACGCGGCGGGATCTCCTGGTACATCTTCCTCGACACCAGCCCATCGGCCTCCAGATGGCGCAACGTCGCCGTCAGCATCTTCTGCGAGATATCGCCGATGGCCACGCCGATCTCGTTGAACCGCATTACCCCGCTTTCACCCAGGATAAGGATGACAAGCGTAGACCATTTGTCGCCGATCCTGTCCAATACCTGCCTCACCGGACAGTTAGCCGTATCGAGCGTCCGCCCCTCACCGATGTCTACAATTTTTCCCGACTTTTCTTTCATGCTATTGCGTTGATTGACAATATTAGTTTCCCCGGAGTAACTGGGTTCCCGCCAGGTGCCCTCTTGGACCGGGTTGCGTTTCCCGCTACCTTTACTCTCCAAAAGTAACTTAATTACTGAAATTATGAAAGTAGCATTAATTGGAGCCACCGGTTTTGTAGGAACGGCCATCCTCCGGGAACTCACCGATCGTGGACACGAAGTCACTGCCATCTCCCGTAATCCGCACAAGGGGACGATAAAAAGCCCGCTGATCCACGCGGTAGCCGCCGATGTGATGGACAAGGACCAGGTAGCGAAAGCCGTGAAAGGTAGCGATGTCGTCGTCAGCGCCTACAACCCCGGGTGGACCAATCCGAAGATCTATGAAGACTTTCTCGCGGGTTCCCGCGCTATCGAGGCGGGCGTCAAAGCCTCCGCCGTAAAAAGATACATCGTCATCGGCGGTGCGGGCAGCCTCGAGATCAAACCAGGTCTTCAGCTCATCGATACGCCCCAGTTTCCCGCGGAATATAAACCCGGCGCCAGCGCAGCCCGCGACTACCTTGGCGAGCTTCGCCACGAAAAAGAACTGGAATGGACCTTCTTCAGCCCCGCCATTCTGATGAACCACGATACTTCGGGTGTGCGTAAGGGACATTATCGTCTCGGTCTCGACAATCCTGTATTCGATTCGGAAGGGAAGAGCGTGTTGTCGGTGGAAGATCTGGCGATCGTCATAGCGGACGAAGTCGAACATCCCCGCCACATCCGTCAGCGCTTCACTGCCGCGTATTAGGCGTTGCCACCAGCGACCCGCGTCGGCTCCGGCCCGTTGCCCATGCGATCCGCGTCGGCTCCGGCCCCCGCCCGCTCCGGCCTACGACACCCGCAAACTCGAGTCCCGGATCTTGAGCTCCGTTTCGAGAATGCGTTTCCTGAACTCCGTGACGGGCCGTTTAGCCTCGATAAGCTGGATCAGCAACTCGGTCGCCTGCTGCCCCATCTCCATGGCCGGCTGCACCACCGCGGTGAGCGAAGGATGAAAGATATCCGCGGAAATGGAGTTGGTAAAACCCACCAGCGCGACTTCCTGGGGCACCGCGATCTGCATCTTCCGCAAAAGACTCAGTGTCGTCGTGCTCAGTCGGTCGCTGGCGGTAAAGATGGCATCGGGTCTGTTCTTAAGCTGTAGCAATTCGGTAAGCGCCTGCCGCGTTTCTTCAGGGATCATGCCCCCATGCCCACAGAACTTGATATAACGCGGGTCCGGCTTCAAACCGGCATCTTCCAGCGCTTTTTTATAACCTTCCAGCCGCTCGAGGGTAATGGAAAGGCTGTTGGAAGAAGTGATCTGCGCGATACGCCGGAATCCCTGTTCCAGCAAATGCCGCGTTGCCTCGTAGGCTCCCTTGAAATTGTTGGCAATGACCTTGTGTGTGGCGATCTCGTCGGTGACCCTGTCAAAAAAAACCAAGGGTAGACCCTTGTCATGTAATTTGATAAGATGGTCTACCTTTTTTGTTTCTGCGGAAAGCGAAATGATCAGCCCATCTACGCTTCGGGACGAAAGGTGCTCGCTATTGGCGATCTCGCGCTCATAGCTTTCCTGGCTCTGGGTGATGATGACATTATAATCCTTTTGCCGGGCTACCGATTCGATGCCGTTGATCGCCTGGGAAAAGAAATTGTTATCGATGTTGCAAACGATGACGCCTATGGACTTGCTTCGCCCACGTTTGAGACTTTGCGCAATGGGATTGGGCTTGTAGTTGTGCTCCCGGGCATATGCCAGGACTTGCTTTTTCGTCTCTTCACTGATCTCATGGCTGCCCCGTAAAGCCTTCGACACCGTCGAAACCGACAAGTTTAGCGCCTTCGCGATATCTTTTATGGTGATGGCTTCAAACTTCATTTTACATTCGTTCCTGCCGCAAACGTTTTCGTAAAAAAAATAGACAAATTCCCCCGATCTTATTGAATTACAGTGTACACTTGTCAAATATAGCGAACTGTTCACTAATATTTTATGACGAATTTGTTTAATCTGGAAGGGAAGGTGGCCCTGGTCACAGGAAGCAACAAAGGCATCGGCAGGAGCATGGCGCTGGGTCTGGCGGAGGCGGGGGCGGACATCATCGGCGTCTCTTCTTCGATGCCGTTAAAAGACGGTCCCGTGGAGAAAGAGATCCGTGCCCTGGGCCGGCATTTTTACGGCTACCAGGCCGATCTTACCGACCGTGCGGCGTTGTATGATCTCCTGGGCCGCGTGAAGACGGATCACCCCCAAGTGGATATCCTGATCAACAACGCCGGCATGATCCTGCGCCAGCCTGCTGCGCAACATCCGGACGAATACTGGGATAAGGTGTTATCCATCAACCTGGACGCGGCCTTTATTCTCGCCCGCGAACTGGGGAAGGAGATGTTGACGCGGAAGAATGGAAAGATCATCTTTACCTGCAGCCTGCTGAGCTTTCAGGGGGGCATCAATGTTCCGGGTTACGCTGCCAGCAAAGGCGCACTCGCCAGCCTGGTAAAAGCCCTGGCGAACGAATGGGCCGCCCAGGGGGTAAATGTCAACGGTATCGCCCCCGGATATATCAGCACCGACAACACGGAAGCCTTACGCAACGACCCCGTCCGCAGCAAGTCGATCCTCGACAGGATACCCGCCGGCCGATGGGGCGAAGCCGACGATTTCAAGGGACCGGCCATATTTCTGGCCTCGTCTGCCGCAGATTATGTCCATGGCACCATCCTCACCGTCGACGGCGGCTGGATGGGAAGATAAAAAATTAATAAATATGGAAGTCAGATACGAACACAGCCCGAAGGAAGTAAAAACGATGACGACAGAAGAGCTGCGTCAGGCATTTCTCACGGACAACCTCATGCAAGCAGATACCGTACAACTCGTTTATACCCATTATGACCGCGTGATCCTCGGCGGAGCCTGCCCAGTGAAAAAAAAGCTGAGTCTCGAAACGGATGCCGAATTACGCGCCGATTTTTTCCTGCAGCGCAGAGAGCTTGGGATCATCAACGTCGGTGGCAAGGGCAAGGTCCATGCCGATGACGCCGTACACGAATTGGACAAATTGGACTGTCTGTATATTGGCAAAGGGGTTAAAAAAGTCCTCTTCGAAAGTTTAGACCCCGAAGATCCCGCGCATTTCTTTCTCCTTTCCGCACCGGCACATACAGCGCATCCGGTACAGTTCCTGCCCAGGGAAAAAGCCCTGCCCGTACGCACCGGCTCGGCGGAGACATCCAACCACCGTACGATCTATAAATATATCCATGCCGAAGGCATCCGCAGTTGTCAGCTGGTCATGGGACTCACCATCCTGGAGACCGGCAGCGTATGGAATACGATGCCGGCACATACGCACAGCCGAAGGATGGAAGCTTATTTTTATTTCGACGTCCCACAGGGGCAACGCATCTTTCATTTTATGGGCCAGCCGCAGGAGACCCGCCATCTGCTTGTCGCCGACAGCCAGGCCATCATTTCTCCACCGTGGTCCATCCACTCCGGCTGCGGCACGAGCAACTATGCCTTTATCTGGGGAATGGCGGGGGAGAATTATACCTATACCGATATGGATATGGTCGATATTCCCGATTTGCGATAATTGAACTTTCTGAACTATCTTGAGCCACCATAATCACAGATTTCAATGTCTAATCCTCCCACGCTTGCTGCCGATGCTGTCACGAATACCCATGTAGGCCGGTTTCGCTGGACCGTCTGCGCACTCCTCTTCGTAGCCACCACCATCAACTATATGGATCGGCAGGTCATTGGTCTGCTGGAACCGACATTGAAGCATGATTTCGGCTGGAACGATACGACATTTGGCGCCATCAATGGTGTCTTTCAATTTTTCTATGCGGCAGGTCTGTTGTTCTTCGGTGCGATCATCGACAGGGTAGGGACCAAGGTCGGCTATGCCATCTCCATCATCGGCTGGAGCTTATCCGCCATGGGACATGCGCTGGCCAAAGCCACCACGGGTTTTACCATCGCCCGGAGCGCTCTCGGTATTAGCGAGGCTGGCAACTTTCCTTCGGCGATAAAAGCCGTAGCGGAATGGTTCCCCAAAAAGGAACGGGCATTGGCCACGGGCATCTTCAATTCCGGTGCCAATATCGGAGCCGTGGTGGCGCCGATCATGGTGCCGCTGATCCTGGCGGCCTACGGCTGGCAAATGGCCTTTGTCGCCACCGGCGCTCTCGGGTTGATCTGGCTTGTCTTCTGGTGGTTCATTTATGAAATACCATCCCGGAAGAAAAAGCTGAGCAAAGCGGAATTCGACTACATCCATAGCGATGACGCGGAGGCCGAAGTGGCCGCGGGAAGCCGTATACCCTGGAAAAGGCTGCTGGCCGTAAGACAAACCTGGGCATTTGTTTTCGGTAAATTCCTAACGGACCCCGTGTGGTGGTTCTATCTCTTTTGGTTGAATGGCTATTTTCACGACGTCTTCCATCAGGATACGAAAAAGATAACCTGGCCCCTGGTAGTGATCTATTCCTGTACGACGGTAGGCAGCATCGGCGGCGGATATCTCTCCGGCTATCTGATCAAAAAAGGCTGGCCGATCTACAAGGCGCGAAAGACGGTGATGTTTATTTTTGCTCTTTGCGTGGTCCCGGTGGTCTCTGCGGGCTATCTCAAAGACATGTGGACGATCACTGCCGTCATTGCCCTGGCGGCGGCCGCACACCAGGCCTGGAGCGCCAATATCTTTACGACCGCTTCCGATATGTTCCCCAAAAAAGCGGTCAGCTCCATTACCGGTATCGGTGGGATGGCCGGCTCCATCGGCGGCATTATCTTCCAGCCTTCTGTAGGAATGCTCCTGGACTATTTCAGCAAACACGGCAATAAGACGTTGGGATATACGATCATCTTCCTGATCTGTGGTTCGGCCTACCTGCTGGCGTGGCTCATCATGCACCTGTTCGCTCCCAAACAAGCCCGCGTGCAGTTGGATTAAGGCTTCAAACTCGAAGAACGTACCGTTAGCTCTGTATTCAGCACCCGCGTTTCGAATTTAGTCACGGGGTGTTTGCTTTCGATGATCTGGATCAGCATCTCCATGGCTACCTGTCCCATCTCAAAAGCAGGTTGCCTGACGGAGGTCAGCGCAGGATGAAAGATATCCGTGAGCAGGGAATTGGTGAAACCTACGATCCCTATGTCCTCGGGCACACGCACTTTCTTTTTCGACAGGACCGTCAGAAGGCCCGTCGAAAGCTTGTCGCTGGCCGCCACGATGGCGTCGGGCTTGTTTTGCAAGGTGAGCAGACTCTCCACTGCTTCGTCTGTCTCGCTTTCGATCAATCCGCCGTACTTACAATATTTGATCAGCGACTCGTCAAAAGGAAGGCGATGGTCGGCCAGGGCGGCTTTATAGCCCGCCAGCCGCTCCTTGGTGATCGAGAGGTGGGGCGAAATGGTCAGATGAGCGATCCTTTTGAATCCGGACTTTATGAGGTGCTCCGTGGCCTGATAGGCCCCGTTGAAATTATTGGCAATGACCTTGTGGGTGGGCATTTCTTCCGTGATCCGGTCGAAAAACACGATCGGCAGCCCTTTGTCGTGCAGCTTGCTCAAATGGGAAAGATCGGTCGTTTCCGTGGACAAAGAGATCAATAGCCCATCCACACTCCGCGACGCGAGATACTGTGTGTTGGCGACTTCGCGCTCAAAAGACTCATGGCTTTGGGAGATGATCACATAATACCCCTTTTTGTAGGCCACGGATTCGATACCGTTGATCACCTGGCTAAAGAAGTTATTGGCGATCTCGCAAACGACGATACCGATGGACCGGCTTCGCTTTTCCTTTAGGCTTTGGGCGATCGGATTGGGCCGGTAATTGAGTTTTTCCGCGTATTCGAGCACCAGTTTCCGGGTCTCGGCGCTGATCTCATAACTCCCCCTTAACGCCCGGGACACGGTCGACGTGGAAAGACCGAGCGCTTTAGCAATATCTTTTATTGTGATCGCTTCGTACTTCATTGTTAATGAATTAAAATTAATGCTATTTTCGAACAATTAATAAATTGTCTGCCATGCTCTCTTATCCCGTTCGTATTGCCATGATCGCCGCGCTCGGCGGCTTTCTCTTCGGCTTCGAGACTGTCGTGATCTCCGGAGCGGAACAAACCCTCGAACATCTCTGGCAGCTTAGCAAGTTTTCGCAAGGATTTACGGTGGCGTCCAGTTTGATCGGTACGATCCTGGGATCGTTTTTCGCGGGTATCCCGGCCAAACGCTATGGCCGTAAAAAAGTGCTGCAGGTGATTGCCCTCCTTTTTATTGTGGCCGCTCTGGGCTGCGCTTTCGCTTCGGCATGGGGGTTATTCATTGTTTTTCGGATCATCGGTGGGTTGGCCGTAGGAGCTTCTTCCGTGATCGCGCCCATGTATATCTCCGAGATCGCGCCCGCAGCCTTACGGGGACGGCTGGCCGGTTCCTTCCAGGTTAACATAGTGGCCGGCATCGTGGTCGCCTATCTTACCAATTATCTTTTCACTACGCTTCAGATGGCCGATTCCTGGCGATGGATGCTGGGCGTGATGGTCGTGCCTTCCGTGATCTTCGCCATCCTGCTGCTATCCATCCCCGAAAGCCCCCGTTGGCTTATCCTGAACAACCAGGAAGCCCTGGCGCTTCCCATCCTGCAACGACTCGGGGAGAAGAATATCGCCGCTGCCGTGAGCACCATCAAGGATTCGGTGAAAGCACATCAGGAGTCACTGTTTCAAATCCGGTATGCCAAACCCATTGTCTACGCCATGTTGTTGGCGATGTTTAATCAGCTTTCAGGCATCAATGCCATCCTTTATTACGCTCCGCGGATATTCGAGTTGGCAGGATTTAACAAAAGCCAGTCTTTTAGTCAGCCCATCTTTATCGGTGTCGCCAACCTGTTCTTTACTTTATTGGCGATGACGGTCATAGACAAATTCGGACGGAAAACGCTTTTGATCATCGGGTCGTTCGGCATGATCCTTTTCCTGGGCCTTACGGCCTCGGCATTTTCCGGAAATCTTAGTGGCAATAACCATCTGCTGCTCTATCTTGTTGGGTTTATCGCCTTCTTTGCCTTTTCACAAGGGGCAGTCATCTGGGTTTTTATCTCCGAGATATTCCCCAACTCTGTGCGTTCCCAGGGTGGTTCGCTGGGAAGCTCCACACACTGGATCATGGCCTGGATCATCACTACGGTCTTCCCGGGCATCGTGGAGGGCCACAAGCTGGGCGGATATTATTCATTTGTATTTTTTGCCGTTATGATGCTTTTGCAGCTGATCTTCATCTGGCGGGCCATGCCCGAAACCAAGGGCCGTACGCTCGAAGAGATCCAGAAAGACCTGGGTATCTCCTGATGCGCCAACTTCAAAAGTTAAATCATCAAAATATGAAAGCGCTATTCTTTTCCATCCTGCTCGCCGCCACGACCGCTCCGATTTTCGCTCAATCCAAAGACGAATCCAAAGATGAAAGGGCTGTCGCCGCCGCCGTCGAATCACTGCGGAAGGCCCTCATCGACCCGGACAAAGCGACCCTCGATGCCCTCGTCCTCGACGAACTGACCTACGGCCACTCCAATGGCAATCTTCAGGATAAGGCCGCCTTCGAAGAAGCCCTGCTCAACAAATCTTCCGACTTCGTGACCATCGACCTCACCGGACAGACCATCAAAGTCGTTGGCAATACCGCCTGGGTGCGCCACACCCTCTCTGCGACTACCAACGACGGCGGCAAACCCGGCACCGCCCACCTTTCCGTCTTATTGGTCTGGCTCAAACAAAAAGGCCAGTGGCGCCTTTTCGCCCGCCAAGCTGTCAAGGTGCAATCCTAACCGCCCGGCCGGGCCAGCGCCACCCGTGCTCGCGCTCTCAAAGCAACCGGGCCAGTTCTCCCGTGTCCGGCAGAATGCCCTGCATCTCCGCAGGCATCTCCCTGGTCGTGCGATAGGTCGCGACGCCCATCGCCTTGTCGATGGTCCTCACCGCAAATTCGACCACGGTATTGTTCTTCTCCTTGCACAGGACGATCCCGATGGACGCCTGCTCATGCGGCAATCGCACCTTCTCATCCAGGACATTCAAATAGAAATTCAACTGCCCCGCATACTCCGGCTTAAACTTGCCCCGCTTGAGCTCAAAAGCCACCAGGCTCCGCAAATGCCGGTTGAAAAACAACAGATCCACAAAAAACTCTTCACCCCCGACCTCTAGCCGGTATTGATTCCCGATAAAACAAAATCCCTTACCCAAGCGCAAGATGAAGTTCTTTATATCCGCTACGACCTTATCTTCAAAAACCCGTTCGTCATCATTTGCCGAACCAGAACTGATAAAATCCATCAGATAATCGTCCTGAAACACTTGCAACGCACAATCCTTTAACTGGGTCGGCAAAGTGGATGAAAAATTGTTGGGTAACTTACCTTGATTGGCAAACAGGTCGGCATGAATATAATGTTCCAAAAGATTGACCGACCAACATTGCGTCGCTGCCTGCTTGATATAGAAGAATCTCTCTTCTTTCCCCCGGCAACGATTCAATACTAGCAAATGATGTGTAAAACTCATCTGCCAGAAATACGCGTCAAGGTCATGTATCAACACATTTAAATTTTCGTTAATTTGTGCAGTCGCTGACTGCACAATTATATCCTCCTGATATTCAACATAAAACCTTCTCATGTTGAGCAGATTTCGATAGGAGAAACCCCTTAACCCCGGCAATTGTTTTTGCAATTCATCTGCAATTTCTTTGACGATCTTGGCGCCCCATTTTTCCGCTGCGATTTTTTCTGACAACATTTGCCCTGTCTTCAGATACAACATCAACTGCTCCCTATTCGCCAACCGCGCAGCGATATACCGGCTCTGAACGATCCGTTGTTTCAGATCAGTAATAAACTCCACATATCCCTTATCCATAGTAGTAAGATTTTAATGAATATAAATTTACCAATTAAATTAGCGATCGACAGATAAAAATATTAGCAGCAAAACGGCGTGGCCTCACCATGACAGTACATGATGGTTCAACCGCCATTCCGTTTTACATTTGACAATCGTTTTGTACAGCCATATTGAAAATCACAGGTATACATGCAAATATTATTTGGCATTTTTTTCCATTTTATCGGCGGATTCGCTTCAGGCAGTTTCTACATACCCTATAAAAAGGTCAGAGACTGGGCCTGGGAAAGTTATTGGATCATCGGCGGTCTTTTCTCCTGGCTGATCGTCCCACCCCTGGCCGCCTGGCTGACCATTCCTCACTTCACTGCGATCATCGCACAGACCGATGCCGCCACGTTCTGGTGGACCTATTTCTGGGGCATCCTTTGGGGCGTCGGCGGCCTCATGTATGGTCTGGGTATGCGTTACCTGGGCATGTCCCTTGGCAATTCTGTTCTCCTGGGGTTTACCTCCGCCTTTGGCGCGCTGGTCCCGTCGATCTATTATAACTTTGTCCCAACTCCCGGCAAAACAACTTTTCACGAACTGCTGACCACGCACTGGGGAAGAGTAGTACTGGCCGGCGTCATCCTCTGTCTCCTGGGTATCTATATCTGTGGAAGGGCAGGAGTGCTCAAGGAAAGAGAGTTGTCGGAAGAAAAAAAGAAGGAAAGCATAAAAGAATTCAACCTTACAAAAGGACTCATCGTGTGTATCATCTCGGGCATCCTCAGCGCCTGTTTCAACTACGGCATCGAAGCGGGTTCCTCCATGGCCCATACCGCCAACGAATTGTGGAAACAAGCCCACCCCGGCGTGAAAACGGAATTCCTGTATCGGAACAACGTAACCTATATTGTCCTGCTCTGGGGCGGCCTTACGACTAACTTTGTCTGGTGTATGTTCCTCAATGCCCGCAACCGGACCTTCGGTGACTATACGAATAAGAAGACACCTCTGATCAATAACTATTTCTTTGCGGCCCTCGCCGGCACTATCTGGTTTCTGCAGTTCTTCTTCTACGGAATGGGCGAGAGCCGGCTCGGCAATGGCGCCAGCTCCTGGATCCTCCATATGGCGTTCATCATCCTGGTCGCGAACATGTGGGGCTTTGTCTTGAAAGAATGGAAAGGGGTGAGCTCGAAAACGCGAACTACAATCCTGCTAGGCATCCTGGCCATCCTCTTGTCGGTATGGCTGGTTGGCTACGGGAATTCATTAAATAAGAAATAAGCGAATATGTCTGTTACAACCACGAAATTTAAACACGTCAGCTACCTGTGGGACGAAAAGAAGGCCGCCGAGCTGGCCGGAGATGAAGTAGCCTTACTCATATACCGTTCTAACCTGCTGGGCGCCGATCTCCGCTTAACCAACTATGGCGGCGGTAACACCTCCTGTAAAGCCATGGCGAAAGATCCGCTCACGGGCAAGGACACCGAGGTCATGTGGGTCAAGGGGTCCGGTGGTGACCTGGGCACCCTGAAACGCAGCGGTCTTGCTGCCCTTTATGTCGACCGGCTCCTGGCGCTGAAGAACATCTATCGCGGCATCAAGCACGAAGACGAAATGGTCGGCCTCTTCAACCATTGTATCTATGACCTTAACTCTAAAGCTCCCTCGATCGATACACCCTTACATGGCTTCCTGCCTTTTGCTCATATCGATCACCTGCATCCCGATGCGGCCATCGCGATCGCCGCGGCAAAAGACGGCAAGAAGATCACCCGGGAGCTGTTCGCCGGCAAGATCGGCTGGGTGGAATGGCAGCGCCCCGGCTTCGACCTCGGTCTCAAACTGAAACAATGTCTCGACGAGAATCCCGGTATCCGCGGCATCATGCTGGGGTCGCATGGTCTTTTCACCTGGGGCGATACGGCCTATGAAAGCTATATCAACACCCTCGAGGTCATCGAACGCTGCGCACAATACCTGGAAGACCATATTGGTAAGAAAGGACCAGTCTTCGGCGGCGTAAAGCTCGAGGCCCTTCCCAAAGAAGAACGTCTCACCAAAGCGGCAGCTTTGGCACCGGTGCTGCGCGGGTTCTGCTCGTCAAAGGTAAACATGGTCGGTCATTTCACGGACGACGACCGTGTACTGGAGTTCATCGACTCCAACGATCTGGCCCGGCTGGCGCCCATGGGAACGAGCTGCCCGGATCACTTCCTGAGGACGAAGATCAGCCCTTTAGTCCTGGATCTACCCACCGGCGGCAACTTTGACGACATAAAAGCACTAAAGGAGAAATTGGCACCCCAGTTCGAGGCTTACCGGCAGATGTATGCACAATATTACGAGACCTGCAAACACCCTAATAGCCCTGCCATGCGTGACCCCAATCCCGTGGTGATCCTCTATCCGGGTGTGGGGATGTTCACCTTTTCCAAAGACAAACAAACGGCTCGGGTGGCGGCGGAGTTCTATATCAATGCCATCAATGTGATGAAAGGTTCCGAAGCCATATCTTCCTATACTTCCCTGCCACGACAGGAGGCCTTCGATATCGAATATTGGTTGCTCGAAGAGGCCAAGCTGCAACGCATGCCCAAACCTAAGGCGCTTTCGGGACGCATTGCCCTGGTCACCGGCAGCGCCGGCGGCATCGGCAAAGCCATCGCCAAAAAATTTGCGGACGAAGGGGCTTGCGTGATCATCAACGACAACGACGAATCGCGTCTCGAATCCGCTCGCGCAGAGTTCCAACAGCAATACGGCCGCGATGTGTTCATTGGCGAGGTGCTGGATGTTACCAGCGCCCAAGCGATAAAAAAGGCCTATAAAGCCGCGGCCCTGGCTTTTGGCGGTGTAGACCTGGTCGTAAACTGTGCGGGCCTGTCGATCTCCAAACCTATCCAGGATCACACGGAAAAGGACTGGGATATCCTTTATGATGTACTGGTAAAAGGTCAGTTCCTCGTGACCCAGGCTGGGGTAGAGGTGATGCGGAAACAAGGTATCGGCGGCGATGTGCTGAATATCGCGAGCAAGAATGGATTGGTATCG
>Ga0210396_10001459_pt1 | contig 25578 bp, 42 predicted proteins | sample IncBWH17OmetaG_FD_155466 | JGI IMG/M metagenome (GOLD analysis project Ga0210396, IMG submission 155466) | Forest soil microbial communities from Barre Woods Harvard Forest LTER site, Petersham, Massachusetts, United States - Inc-BW-H-17-O ... | reverse complement strand
ATGTTCGTGGTGTGGGTCTAGGTCTTGGTCTTGGTCTGGGTCTGGGTCTAGGTCTAGGTCTTGGTCTGGGTCTGGGTCTAGGTCTAGGTCTGGGTCTGGGTCTGGGTCTTGGTCTTGGTCTTGGTCTAGGTCTAGGTCTGGGTCTTATTAGTTCTTGCGGCGAGTCCTAGTGTGAGTGGATTCGCTGGGATAACTACCTGAAAAACTCGGTATAAATCCCTATCTAGATAAGGAGAAATAACTATGTTTGTTGCGCTGTTGTCTTACACTTCGCGGGGAGGTTTCGAGAAAGTTGTCATCGTTCGTAAGAACGTTGACGAACGTCTCGTTGCCTTTGAAACCCGTGAAGAGGCCCAGAATGCGGCTGATAGCGCCGTCGCTAACGGGGAAGTTTCTAGCACGTTTTCGAGCAGAAACGGAAAGATTACGATTGTTGATCTTTCCGAGGATGGAAGCGTGTCTGAGTCTGAAACCCCGTCTTACACGGTTAGCTAAGCTGTTTTCATGTCGGGGCGCATCCAAAACATCGGATGCTTTCCGGCGGGGAAACATCCCCACAAGGAGACTCCTATGTTTGTTGCTTTGGTGCTGTATACTTCGGCTAACGGGTTTGAGAACAAGATTTGGGCACCCGCTCGCTCGACCACAAAGGTAATTGACGGCGTATCTTACCCGGTTCGCCGCGTTACCGCGTTTCCCACGCTTGAAGAGGCGCAAGCCGCTTTGAGCGAGGATACGAACCCAGAAAACCCGTTTACTTCTAGCATTTTGAAGAATGGGTATCGGGCTTTGATTATTGATCTGACGCCCGAGGCCGAAAACCCGGTAGTCAGTGATGTAACCGTAGCTGCGATTCCTCAAACCGAATCTGCGTCTGTTCAGGCCAATTAAGCTGAGAGGTAGGCTAGTGTTTTACTAGCCTGCCGCTGAGGTTAATTCAATGAACGATTGCGGCGTAAAATGGCAAAGTGAGGAATCCTGTCTCTTGCCTTCCCATCGTTGTGCCTGTTTTAGTGGCCACGAATTTCCCCATAAGTGTGTATGCGGGGAAAAATTATCGCGGTGTTTTGATTGTGAACAAGCCGCTAAACTCGCTTACAGCGATAGTACTACGCCGGGGTTTTTATATGATAGGTGCGAAAGGCATCGGCTATGAAATACCAATTTGGGACAATTCGCGTTAAATGCTTGGATTGTCCTCACTATTGGTTTGACCCGTTATTTGATAAAGGGCTTCGAATGACATACTGCCCGATGTGCGGATCAAAACGATTTAAGGAAGTCCCGAAAGAGGACACAAAATGTACAATCCAAAAACCCGTGATGTAGAAGCTCGCGTAATCGAGAAAGTCAGAATCTATGGCGCTGACGCAATCATGTACTTCGACCAATCCGAGTTTACCTATTATTCAACTATCGTGGAACCGGCGCTTTTGTTACAGATGCGGGCTAATATCGAGAATTCGATTAAGTCTATAAACTAATGAAAATAAAAGCAGTTATTATCACGGGTTCTGCCCAGTACGAAAAACAGATTAACCCATCCGCGTTTAATCGGCCAATATGGAAATTAACCGTGGAAACGATGAAACAACTAGATTCCGAGCAATACATACTCCAAAAGGGGTTTAAACGTGTTGAAAATCCATAATCTGGACAAAAACCGGGTAACTGAAATTGTTGGCACACTAGTTACTATCGGACTTTACTGTTTCATAGTGTGGCTATGCTTTTTGGCTGCTGCTCAAAATCCCCGCTAATTTGTCTGTTAACTCGTCTGTTTTCTTAGACTTACCGGGTTTTTGACTGCTCTGCACCTCGAGTGAAAGCCGGATAGCTTCCAATTTGACTTTGTAATCCTCCGCATTTTCAGCTATATCTGTGAGTATGCGGAGCCATTTTTGTTTAAGAGAGGCGGCCATGAGAAAATTTTGGCTTATTAAAGTGTCTACTATCGGTTTTACGAAGAATTTTGTGGTTTACGGCACTATGAAAAGCGCGGTCAAGAAAGTACATCCAAAAGTAAGTAAATTACTATATATGGACGGTACGACCATAGAAGTTTTTACATTACACAAAGCAATGAGGACGGTTTTGCCGAATGTGGTAGAGATTTACTAAAAGTCCAGAAAATGGACTAAAAACCCGGTAATAAATCATAGCTGTCCATAATCTGGACAAGTAACAGAGAGTTTTACGGGGTCTTGCATCTATTTCACTTTTTAATGTGGCCTGCGCGATTTCGGGCTAGGATCAGAAATGATCGGGTAGATGACCCGTATTTGGTGGGAAGTCTGACGCGGATTGCGCGAGGCCCCGTAAATTGTTGAAAACAGAGGATTTAACGAAAAAGACACCCTGCGCTATTTCCTTCTCTAATTAAGAGACAGGACAGCAAGGTATAGCACGAACGGTTTTTGGTCTAAATTTTATTTTCCAGTGCTTGTGCTTCCATTTCTTAGAGTTACAAGACTTGCAAGCTGGAAACAGGTTGGACAGGTAGTGTGTTCCGCCATTCTTCAAAGCTTTGAAATGATCGCAGGTAAGTCTATTCTTTTGTTTGGGTTGCATGGTTAATTCAAGATTACAATAAACACATCTCCACCCATAAAAATCGACTTTGGCCATCCATCCTTTCCAAGTGTAATTTGTGGGAACTCCTGCTAATCGGGCTTTTCTAGCCGCCCAAGCCATTCTTTTCTTTATCTTACTGTAGTCTTTTTTGGCTTGTTTTTCTAGAGTTCTACCCGATTTATGAAATTTTCGTAGTTCCCACTCCGTAGGTGCTTCGTCTAGAACATACTGAGGAATGAGTTTTAGCTTGCTACGGCCCATTCCCACTCTAATTTCAGATGAAAATACCTGCATTTTAGCGAGTTTTTCACGTTCTTCTGGAGTTTTTTGACAATTTGAGCATATCCAAGGATTTACGTTGTATTTACACCACCAATTTGCACCGCATTTGCCACAAACGGTATAATAATAGTGGGTTTCGTCTCCGGGTTGACAATTTAGACACTCTCGGCGTCCTTCTGGGAAGTATTTAGACGGGACTTTGGGCCAGTATTCGTAACAGAGTTCGCACCGTCTGTAGTCTTTGTTATACTGAAATGCTTGGGCAGACATGCAATTAGTGTACCATAGTTTAAGTTAAATGTCAAGAGTAGTTTACGGGTTTTTATTACCTGTCCAGATAATGGACAAATAGGAGCTAAAAGTGGTAAATTACGAGCTAATACTCCGCAAGATTCAGGCCGATCCCCGGTATTTAGAAGGGGTCGAGTACGGGAAACCCCGTAAAGGACACCAAGAAGGCACCATAAAAGCCCATATAGCCGATTTAGAGGCTAATTTGGACCGGCTTTCTGACGTGGTTACACCCGAAGAGTACTGGAAGCTTAAAATATTAATCCATACTCACGATACAATGAAAAAATTTGCAGTTAGTAATTCTCCAATAGACGATATAAACAGTCATGCTTCTTTGGCTACCGAGTTTTTACGGGAATTTGTGGAAGATACAGACTTACTAGCAATGGTCCAGTGGCACGACGAAAATTTTGCTCTGTGGAAACAGATGAAATTTAAGGGGAAATACAATCAGGACAGATTATTTAAACGGGTTATGTTCATCAAAGATATAGAGTTATTCCTGATTTTCACTCTACTTGACGGGTTTACCCCGAGCAAAATGGCTCTGGCAGACAAGGAAAAACCCGAGAAAATCAGATGGTTTGTTCAGGAAGTTTCTCAATACCGGGAATTGCCTAGAATGGAAATGGTACTAGGACTGTTTAACCTGTAAAATTCCCCTTGACACAGGTGTAAAACCCGGTCAGAATGTTTACGAGTTTTTCAAAAGTCCATTATCTGGACTTTTTGGAGGTTAAAGATGGGTCTGCCATACCCGAATAAAGACAAATGCTTTGAATGCGGGGAAAAACCGAGTTTTTGGATTACTTCTCTGAGTAATAGTAAATACCCGATTTGTTCCGAGTGTATTCACATATTTGAGGGAAAATCCACTTGGACAATAGAACCTATGAAACCCGAAACAGCAGATAATTGCGCGTTTTTTAAACATGGGTGGACACCCGGCGGAAAAAACGCTTGGGGCGAAAAAGGGTTGCTCGGAATGAGCGTTTGTGATGGCCCAATTGTGGGAGAGTGTGAAATTAGTTACTGGGAACCGCTTTGCAAAGCCCATTACGAGTTTTCGGAGACTAAAAACACCGAAAGCGCGAATACAGTTAACGGCTGGATTAAACTTCGTCCATTATCTGGACAAACCCCGATGAAACAAACCCCCGTAATACAGCCTGCTACGGAAATACCCGAGTTTTGTGAGTATTGTGAAGGAACGGACCACACAAAACCGCCTGAATTTAAAGTATCTTCAAAAAATGGAGATACTACCCGATATTTGTGTAAAAACTGCGTTGATAATAGCGGGGTGCAGTGGTTAAAAAACGCCACTATTACCCCGTTAGGAGAAGATTCAGGTATGAAAAACGAGTTAATACCGAGTTTTGCTAACGCCAAAGAGCACGTAAACGCCACTGGAAATATGTGGATTTGCGATCAAAAAGATACTATCGGGTTTGATGGGACAGAAAATCATTTCGGGAATACCTACCGCTTGAAAAAACTCGATAGTGTAAATTCTAAATTTGCTTGTGACAACCACACTAATAAATTCGTGGAAGATGGCTACAAAGTAGTGTCTTATGGCACTAGCGAGGTTTGGGAACAAGTTTTTGAGGGAAAAGAGGATAACCCGCACATCCCCGATTGCTTACTCCCATACCTGAAAAGTCCAGAAAATGGACAGGTGCCCATGCAAAAATTTGATAGCCCGCAAGATCACAAAAAATCGTTTGGTAACGAATTTTACTGCACACAGGAATATATTACGGGTTTTGATGGCACCCCGAAACATTTTGGGCATGTTTATTATCTGCAAAGTGCTGACGGTTTAAAAACCCTTTTTGCTTGCGATAACCATGCCGGAAATTACGCAAAAGATGGTTACGGGGTTTTGCTGTACGGACTCTCGGGGCAAATAATAGAATTCAAAAAACCCGAAATACCCGACTGTCTCAAACCGTATATACCGGGTACGATAGAAAATTGCTGGTTTCGGGTTTTCCACAAAGAAAATGTCGATTGGGGAGTTGAAGGATACCCGCAAGGAAAATTTGGGTTTTCTGGACTCTGTAACGGCCCACAGGTTGGTACAATGGGGGTAAGTGCGGTTTGCAAAGCTCACTGGGATTTTGTAACTGAACAAAACAAGCTGGGGAATTTTGCCACATTGACTCCATTATCTGGACAAAAAACCGCTAAAAAACCCGTGAAAAAGAAAGCACCCGAACCTTACACAGTCCGTACTCAAAAAGCCAAAGGTTTGCAGGCACTGAAAGATACATATTTTCCAGTACCGGGTTTTCAGATTTTTGACGTGAAAAAGACAAACCCGGATGAATTAGTAGGAAAATTTGTCAGACCCTGCCCGATGCGTCCAAGACACGGATTTGTGGATTCCCGGACAGTTTCAAGCCGAGAAGATGCGGAAAAGATTATTACTGAAACTTTAGCCGCTGATCCTGATGCCGAGTTTTTGCTTATGGAATATGTCCCCGCGCCATTTTCCGGAATATGGACGCCGGGGTACTTGGCAATAGGTACTGGTACTGACGGGGCTACGGCAGGAAAAACCGCTATAACCATCCCGATTATGGGAGATTATTTGAATACAAGTAATTACGGGGCTAGCGCCCGGAGCAAAGCTAGTATTGAATCTGCTCCCTATGTGGAAATCCTGTGGAGAAAGATGAGTCAGAATTACGAAGGTTTGACTGTCCAGCTAAGGGATGGACCAAAACTGCCAGAAGGCACAGAGGACTATATTCCCTCAGAGTTCACCGTAGAGCACATAATCTTGGCCGACGGGGATTTACTCGAATGGGAAGAGAAGATGCGCCATACCGCCTGTAATAGCGTTGTATGGCATCCTAATGGGACAATGGCGAGCCACTATGCTATCCACGCGATTTTGAACAAGGTCCCGCTATTGATTACCCGTGAACCAAAAGTTGGGGAAATCCTAAAGCCCACTGAAAACGGACCCGGCGAAGTCAATATAGACCTGATTCGTGCCGGGTTTGCGATAGCATGTGAACAAGAAATAAGTATGCCGGAAGCCGCGTATTTCATGCTTTTGGGCTGTCACCAAACCGGGCAATGGCTAGGGAAATTTGATATCCTGTTGGGCGCTAGCATGGGATTTGCTTACAGACTGGCCATGACCGCTGCTTTGGGAGAGGAAAGACACTACGACAAATCCTCTAGCTCGGGTTCCAGAGACGCGGTTTACAAGAAATTCTGGATGAAAGCCGATACCCAGACGGGGCGCACTAAGTTTCTGGATGCCCTAGAGAAGTTTTTGAACGGGCATTTGTGGCCGGGGTCAAATTATGGCGGCAAGGCATGGTATCAATTTACATCCCAAGCCGTGATAATGTACAATTCCTTAATCCGCAAAGACCACAAAACAGCTATGGAGGCAATGAACGTCCTGATAAATGCTGCTCATAACTCTGGTTGGGGGTTTAACAAGTTTATATCTCAGTCAGAAATGACACAAACCGCCAAAAACCCGATATATTCCGGGTTTAAGGTGGGTCCGAGTTTGTATCAAATTCTAACTGCGACCAATGAGACTGTAAAATCCGCTGCCCGGTCATTCTGGAAGCGGAAAGAGCTAATACTACCTGCGGACAAAGGTACGGGTATGGGAAAGTTTAAGGAGGCCGTGTCCGGGCATGACGAGGATGATGATGAGGAACACGAAAGTTTATGTGATGACGAATCGTGTTTAGAATGTCATCCAAAACCACCCCATATCTACTCTGAATCCTGTGGATGTGATATTTGCAAAAAAACACTATGGCAAATGGGGGCTAGCAAGCCACAAGTGGTGACTCAAGCCCATGTCAAAGTGGTGTTTAAAGGCAGCACGAAGTCTCTAGCGCATATTCAGTACAAAAGCGCAAGTTGTGCGAGCGGGCCATTTTATTACACAAAAGACATTATACCCGCGCCAAAAGCCATAAGAGATATGTATAAAAACCACATAGGAAAGTTCGATACTTCTTACGCGGGTTCAGAAACCCCGTATATAGTGATGGTGAAAAACGAGGTTAAAGAAGGAAACGGGTTTCCGGACGGTTGGGGGCTAATTGATCCCGGCGGAAACTGGCACAAACTCCTAGACCTAGAGGTTACTCCCAATGCGTCCTAACTGTATCTGTGGACACGGGTATGAGAAACACGGATGGGGTACTACGGGTTGTAATATCTGCATAGACCACTGCCACGCATACCGTCAAAGTTGGTGTGAATGCGGGCATGTTTGGGAGTCTCATGCAATAATTGATGGGAATCCTACCGAGTTAGCTTGTCCATTTTGTGGAAAAACTTGTAAACACTGGAGAAAACTAATGGAAGATACCGACACAAAACCACCAAAAACAATACAAAAAATATGCGAGTGCGGGCATAAGGAAGAAGACCACGACGATGAGTGTGTCCAGATTATAGATGAAACTACTGATTGTAAATGTAAGGGTTTTAAACAAAAAAGTCCAGAAAATGGACAAAAATTAGACAAACTGTGCGTTTGCGGGCACAAATTCAGTAACCACGGTTTATTGGGGATAAACAAATGTCTGCCAAAGGAAGAGAATTGTAGTTGTACAAAATTTGAAGAACTCCAAAATGTACAAATTGTGGAAAAACCCGCGAAAGAAAAACTCTGTGCTATCTGCTGTCATTCTGAATCCATGCACTATCAAAACGGACAATATTGCCGAGGATGTATACACGACCATTCTCTTAAACTTGAAGAATGCTGTCGAAAATTCACGGAGATAATCTTGGAAAAATTCTGTAAATGCGGGCACGCGGAATCCGAACATGAGACAGACGCGGATCATTCTTGGTGTAACGGATGTATAAAAACCCCTAATCTAGCCATAAAAGATTGCTGCAAGAAATTTGAAGTATCTGCCTACCAAGATAGTGAACAAGACTACCCGGATTGCATTTGCGGGCATAATTACTGGATGCATGGAGTTACGGGTAAGGAAAATGATGAAGAATGTACCGAGTGTTTTGAGGATAATAGCATCCCCCTAGCTACGGTATGCAAAAAATACCGTCCGAAAATCGATGAAGCTACTGACGATTTTGGAAAGGCAAATAGCGCGGCTTTGAGTCAAATTAACAGCGGGACGGTGCCAAAAGTGCAACCCTACTCAAATACCTATGGCAGCACGGGCGGATACGGGAATTACAGTCAAGGTACTTTGTACACTCACTGCGACCACCCGCCATTTAAAGCTTTTGCAGATAAGGGCATGGAGATTTGGTGTGGGACGAAATCTGAGGTTATCGGGTTTGACGCCAAACCGTGTCTAACTGATTTTGATGTAATCTTAAATTGCGCCAAAACAGGATCGGTTCTGCCAAATCACAAAATACCGATGGCATTCGGTAAAAAGTACACTACAAAATCCCAAGAAATTGAGATAGACTGGCCGGATATGGGCGCACCGATTTTACCCGCCACATTCTGGAGAGATTTGTACAATTACCTGAAAAGTACCAAAGGAAAGATGCTGATTTTCTGTATCGGAGGTCACGGTCGTACTGGTACTGCTCTGGCGTGTATGCTAGTAGCAGCCCGCTGGAAGCACAGAGACGCCAAAAACTGGATATGGAAAAACTACTGCAAAAAAGCCATTGAAACCAAAACCCAAGAAAAGTATATCCTTGCGGTGGAAACGAGTTTAGCCGAGCTAAAAGCGGCTAAGAAGAAAAAAGCGAAAAAATGACTCCTCAACAACAAATTGCTCTGTGGCCAACTTGGAAAGTAGTGCTTTGTTTTATAGTAGCAATTCCACTAGCCCCACTAGAATTCACTTTTTGGCCTGGTTTAGCCGTAAAACTATTTGGAGTTAAGTTCTAAAAGTCCGTTTTCTGGACAAAGGAGAAACCCGTGGGAAATGCAACTTTTAAAAAGAAATGTAACGGCCACTACCCTACTAAAGTACTAGAACTAGGTGGGGGTGTGTGGGCGGGAAGCAAATATGACTGTAAAGGCAGTTTCCCGAAATTTGATATAATCCTGAATTGTACGGGCACGCCTTCGTCTTTCCCGAAGCACAAAATCCCGTATGAATGGGGTGAAAAGTTTGAAAACCCGGTATTTAAAGAAATCTTCTTAGACTGGGACAACAATCAGGCAGTTTTGATATCCCCGGATTTTTGGTCTGCACTCGTAAAATTCATAGTTGACAACAATTCCCGAGTTTTGGTATGCTGCGTAGGTGGACACGGGCGTACCGGGACAGCCTTAACCGCGTTAATGCTGACTAGCGGAACGTGGAAAACTTGGGATGCGATAGACCACTTGCGTAAAAACTACTGTAACGAAGCCGTGGAAACCCAAGTTCAAGTAGATTACCTGAAAGATTTGGAAGTGTATTTTAAGGGGGCGAAATGATTCATTTGCCAAAAAGTCCAGAAAATGGACAAAACCCGTGAAAATACAATTTAACTTCAATCCGCGATATTTTATTATGGGGATTATGTGGAATAAGACCTTTAGATTCATAGACTTTGACATACTTCCCATGATTAGTATTCGAGTTTTTTATGGGGAAAATCGTGAAAGCTAAACCCCGTGATCCCCGTACTGAAATAGAGATTTTGGACGAGTACATACTTGATCTCACAGTACGGCAAATCGGAGCTAATTTTAACGAGTTTGAAGCCCTGCATGTCCAGATAATGGATTTACAGGCTAAAAGGAGAGAGTTATGGCAAAATTCAGTAAAGCTCATTACGTGATTTTAGCCGAGGTTTTCAAAAAATCTCAGACAGTGGAAGCAGCTAAGGAAAATCTTATTAAAAAGCTAGCTGCGGATAACCAAAAATTTGATGTTGCCCGGTTTTTACGGGCATCTGGAAGGTAAAAAGGAGATAAAAATGTTCTATCACTATAGTCAAAATAACAGCGGGGGAAGTTTTGTTTTTCGTCCAAAAGACGGAATCTCCCACCATGTTATCATAGAAGCCAATACCGAAAGACAGGCCAATAGCCTAGCCGAGGGCATTGGTTTGTACTTCGATGGTGAGGGTGATTGTAATTGCTGTGGGAATCGCTGGAGTGAGTTTTACGGGGAAGCCGACGCCATACCACAAGTGTATGGAGAAGCAGTAGTCCCAAATTCTCTGTGGGTCAAAAGCCCCAAAACCTTTAATATCAAATGGATCGACGGTCCCGAAGGATATATCCATTATCTGGACGGAAGAATCGAGCCTTTTTGGGATGGAAAGAGAAAGCAATGAAAACAAAGAAGTTAGCCGACAAACGCGGTAAACAAAACTCCAAAAACCCGAAACTAATACGTACTGTATCTGAGCAGATTACTGCGCCTGTGGGATACAGATTAATAGCGGGTTTTGCGCTGCTAAAGAACAGGTAAAAATATGGCTACCAAAGAACTACACGAAAAAGCTAAAAAATGGCTCTTAGACCACGCAAGCAAAAATAAAATTTGTTGCTGCTCAGACCCAGCTTGTTTGCCAAAAATGTCTATAGAACTAGCTGAATTTATAGACGAATTTCGTATGGATGCGGGGCTAAAGGCCGCTCAACAGGCTGTAGACGCCCTAATGGGCACTATGACACAACTTCAGCTAGAAATAGATAAAGCCAAGGTCCAGTGAAAAGTCTTTACAAAACCCGTAAACAAAGGTTAGAATTATACCTGAAATCAGCTAACGGGGTTTTAGCTAAGATGTATTGGATGGGGAGATTAGACGAATTACGAGTTTTTAGGAGAAAAAATGATAAAACTGCAAAACGGAACAGAAATTGACCCAAAACCCGAAACTGAAATTGCTTGTGAGATTCACAATCTCAAAGTAAAATGGGGAGAATTAGACCCATACCAGCAATTGGCGGTGGAAGAGGGATTAGACACGAAAGCCGAATGTCCCTGTTTGCTTACACCAAAGATTTAGTAAAAGTCCAGAAAATGGACAAAGGAGAAAATAAGATGTGTGCAACAATTAATAAGTTTGTAGCAAAACCAACGATGAGAGTAGTGACTGTGTACAAAGCCGTTGATCCGATTGGGACTACAAAAACCCGATGGGAGCCTTGGTCTTTGGTCGGTAAGTTTGATCGTGGAAAATGGGTTAGAGCAAAGGACCCAAAATACGGGTTTAACTGTTTTGCCAAGAAAACCTCGGCTAAACGACTTGGCACCAGAATTATTAAATGCCGGGTACGGTTAGTAGAGGGCTACGGAACATACTACGGCGCAAAAGTGGTTTTGCCCATGAAATTTTTGTACCGAAAGGACGCTAAAAATGGTAAAAATAAGTAATGACAGCATTGACAATCTTTATAAAGAAATTTCCGAGTTTGGGGACTTCCAACCCGGTATAAAATACGGGTATGACTTTCCCGAGTTTGCTCTAGCTTTGGTGGGATCGAAAGCTTTTGACCACTGGAACCGGAAAATGATAGCTGACGGGTTGATGATGTCGACTTTGCTAGCCATGTCCGGAATCAAAAAACCCGATGAAAAAGACCCCATAGCTGTAAAAGAATTTGAGGAAACAGTTATGAAAAAGTCTCCTCATAAGGCTACGTTGCTAAAAGCAATGTATTTGGGGTATAAACTCGGGAAAGCGGAGGTGTCGGAATGAGTGTTTTCGGGGATTTTATGATTGACGAGGCGGTTAGTCTAAGGAAAATTATTAGTCAACAAAACGAAGAAAGGGCTAAAATAATCGAGGAAAACCGCCGAAACTACGAAGCTTTGTTAAAAAATCGGGATGAACTTTTAACCGAAAACAAAAAACTGAAAAGCCAAGTGGCCCAGCTAGAGGAAAGAGTTACGGAATTGGGCTGGGCAGCAGACACTACAAAATGGAGAGCATAAAAAGTCCAGATAATGGACAAAACCCCATGAAATATCGTAAATACGGGCTTTTGATGTTTGTGTTAGTACTTATCGGATATTTATACGAGGTGCTGAAATGAAATCGTTTTTACGCGGTTTTTGGATGGTGGCCACTATAATTTGTTTGGTAGACGCGGGTATCGCTTTCTGCCATCATATGTGGGCGTTGTGGCTAATTTTAAGTGTAATTGGGGGTTCTTTGATGGGCTTGAATTGGCCAAAAATCCATTATCTGGACAGGAGCTAAAATGAGCGGTAAAAAACCCGAAGTAAATTTGTTTCCTAATACCCGTGAAAGTTTAAGACAGATATTGCTACGGGGTTTTCCAGTAGCCGAATCCGAAGCGGAAGCCCGCGCAACCCAAAATGTCATTGACTTATGCAAAAAAATCGTGCATGATTGGGGTAATTTCGACGCGGTGGAAGAATATGGTAGTTGGGCAAAACGCCGGAAAGCGGTAGGTGGGCACAGTGGAAAAAATCGCGTCTAGAGAAAAAACCGCGTGGACCGTGTTTGGCATTACAATTGCGTCGTTTTTCATTTTTATAGGATGGTACCTGTGGACAAGCTAAAATTCAATAGCAGCATCGAACTAGGCAATATTTCGGATAAAAAGTACAACGAAATGACGGTTAAAAACGAGCCTATGCTGTTTTCATGCGATTGGAGCCACGCCGAATCCTTGGGTGGGCTAATTACCCGAGAATTTTTAAACCTACTACCGTACCAGTGGGAAAACGCTATTTTTGATAGCCGAGTTCACATGCTTATGCCGGGTTGGTGGCCATGTATTCCTGGTTGGCACCATGACGATGTTCCTAGAACCCGCATAGACGGACAGCCAAATTACCACGATCCCGTTAATATTACAGAACACGCAATGTTTTTAGTTAACGGGGATATCGCCCCGACTAAATTTGCCGTGGGAGAACTGGAGCTTTGGGAACCTGTGTTTGGCAGGACAATATACCAGCAATGGCATCCACTTGTGGAATACGCAATTACAAATGGGAGTTTAGGCCAAGTAGACGCCCCATCAAACCGGATAATTTATTTTAATCATCGAACTTTCCACCGGGGAGTACAGGCTGTAAAAGGCGGGTGGCGGTTTTTTATCCGGGCTACCAAAAACTCGTCAAGAAAGCCTACGAATGAATTGCGGAAACAGGTACAAGTTTATTTAAGCTATCCTGAGATGGGATGGTAAAAGTCCAGAAAATGGACAGAGGAGAGATAAAAATGCCTTGTTACGATACAGGAAGTGCTTTGGGAGACGCTCAATTAGAAGCCTCAGAGACTCACGAAAGATTAACCCGAGTAACGAGAATTGCTTGTGAATTATCTCAAGTAATTCCCCTTTCGACTCTCAAAACTATGTCCGAAGAAGCTCAAAAGTGGGTTAGAGACCACCGAGAAACGGATAAGAAAAACAAAACTCTTAAAAAGAAGAAAAACCCGTGAAAAAAATCATCTTAATAGACTTTTTAATTGTACTAAGTGTTATCGGGATTTTAGCGTGTTTTTGGTGGGCAAACCGCCCCGTAGACCCAAAAGCATGTAATCCTAGAGACGATAGCTGTTCCATCGGGGAATGCCCGTAGTCCATTATCTGGACAAAATCTCGCCTAAACTCTCGGCATATTTCTTATCATCAAGTTTTGTATAGCAAATATACGAATCAACCGTGATATTTCCCGTACTTCGTCCGTGGCGAACAGATATTACCTTAATCGGGGTTCCGAGGTCTGCTAAGGTGGTCGCGTTTCCCCGTCTAAAAGCGTGAAAACCCGTTAAACCTATCTGTAATTCCTGCAAATCTTTATGGAGTTTTCTGAGGACGTTTGTTTGGTATTGTGTGGTATTGTTTCGAGTTGAGAATAAAAACTCGCTATTCATATCCGATTTTTTAAGCAAATTGCAAAGTTTAGAAGACAGGGAAATAGTTCTGAATGCGTTAGATGTTTTCGGGTTTTGTTCTTTTGCGGCATAAACACTCCGATTTACGGTTAAGGTTTGGTTTTTGAAATCTATATCTGAGTTTTTCAAGCCAAACACCTCCCCGGCGCGAGCGCCCGTCTCTGCAAAAACCCACCAAAGCAACTCGCGCCGTGCAAGGGATTTTAACTGCTCAGTATTAAAATACAACTGCGGTTTAGCCCCTCCTTTTGGCAAGATCGGCTCGGGCACTGATTTTATCAGATTTTCTTTCTTAGCCCGTTCCAAAATTCGTTTCAAAGTCCCCCAATATGTCCGGACTGCGCGGGGACTCATCTCCTTGAAAAGAAAGGAGATATACTGTTGTGCAAGGTCTTCAGAAATCGTTTCAATGTCCGTTTCACCGAAGAATTTATCCATTTTCTGGACATACGACCGCGTACTAGCCTGAGTAGAAGGCTTGCTGAAAATGGCTATTTGATCGAGCCACTTCTCGGTGTAGTCGCGGAGTTTCACTTTGTATAAAACCCCAAAACAATCCCGCCATACAGCGCGAGCAAAACCCCGCTAACAAAAGTAATCTTACCCGAACCTATCAAAACCCCTAATTCCATTATGGCTAAAATGGCGGAAATGAAAAACAGTTCTCGCAAAATCCTCACCGTCCCACCTCCATATACATTTTACTCGCTTTAGCTGCTGCCGCGCCAAGTAAACACCCGATAATCACAAAACCCGTAACAACTAATGTGACGGTAACTGCGCGTCTGAGGATGTTATCGGATTTTTTCACTGTTTTCTCCGGTTATGATTACATTTCTCTTCCGCAGACTCGTTAAATTTCTTGATCCACTCTTCCGTATACCAATTTGGATCGGGCTTTCCATTTTCATCTACTTTAAGCATACAGCGCAGGCACATTTTAAGTTCCGTTCCGTTTAATAGTGTGTGACTAACCACGGCATCCATACCCGCCTCCAGTCCATTTTCTGGACTTTTTCGATGTCACAATCCTACCATAACAAACAACATTTGTCAACCCTTTTTGTAACGCTCGCTGCAAAAACCTTCTGCCGAGATTCTGAGTGATTTTGCCCAGTCTGGAGAAGTGCTCATGCAGGTAAGTAAGATTTTAAGGGATTTTTCCTGTTCTGCGAGTTTTGCTAGAGCTACTGCCTCGTCGTGGACGTGAGCACATAACCGTAGTCCGGCATTATCTGCTTTTTTTAGTCCATCCAAAAGTACGTCGCGGGCGATCCCGGATACTGCGTTCTCAGTCGTGCGTCCGGGGTGAGTGGGCTGGCGTAGCCACTGTTTGGTTTTGCCCTCGATACCCTCAAACGTGATTTGATCCTTCATTTTTCCTTTAAACTCAGCCTGTTCGATTTTCGGGTTAACGTAGTGAAGAAATCTGCCGGAAGGCAAGCCCATCCGCAAGGTTTTTCCCACCATATCAAAGAAAATTGGTCCTAGCTGGATTTTTTTACGGGTACGAATAGATTCTTTTATGGAGTCTTCCGATTGGTACCAAAACTCGCAAACTTCTTTGTACTCCGAACGAAAGACTTTGACGGCTTTGTGAGCGAGTTCGTAGGGAAGATCGACGCCCATGCTAGCGGCATAACCCCAAACACCTGTTTTGTAGGTATCCCCGTTTTTATCGAGTTTTTCCTCCCCGCCAGAAAGCATGTACCCGCATCCTAAAAATCCCGGTTTAGCCTGCTGGCGAATCAATTTATATTCCGGTTTGCATTCGTGTTTTCCGTCAACAATCTGGACCATTTCTGCATACGGAATGCCAAAAAGCGGCTCTGCAAATTTCAGGTAGCAATCCTCCCCGCGCCGGAACATCTCGTTAATTTTTCCGCAACCGGAAATCCAGCCCAAAATTCTCGGTTCGATGCTGGCGTAATCGGCAATAACAAATGTGTCGCCCGCCGGGGCGCGGTAGCAAGCTCGGATGCACCCGGCGACAAAATCCATAACTGACAAGTGGTTTTTTTCAGCGAGCGCCTTCAATCCGACAAAATCATCTAATTTAAATAATTCTAGAGCTAGATCAAAATTCTTTTCGACGGCTTTTTCGGGTCTAGGCTGGTTGGCAAATTGGGGTCCGTGGGAGTTCCAGCGGCCAGTGCGGGACGCCCCTAAAAACCCGAATAAATCTTTTACATACCCGTCAGGACTAACCGCGTATTTCAGGGATTCGAGTTTACCGTCTGATGTTTTCGAGCTTTCTTTTCTTAGTACTAGTACTTCCTCTGCTGCCGAGGACATGCCTAGGTCGTCCAAACTGGCATTCACGAAGGGTTTTCCGAGAGAATTAAACGGGTATCCTTCCTTGCGAAGCCAAGTCAATAACTGTGGTCTAGAATTCGGGTTTTCAACCCCCGTAATCTCGATAATTTTTTTATTAGCAATGTCTTTGGCTTTCTGGGCAATTTTGTCCATTTTCTGGATTAAATCTAGGTCTACCGGAACCCCGTGGTCGTTGATTTTTTGGTCTAGCCAAAACCCCTCAATTTCAGATTGTGGTAACGGGTGGTTTTTCAACAACTTACAGATTTTCCGCATGGAGATAACGTCATGTTTCACGTATTCGCGGAATTGGCTCCACTCGGTCGGATGAGAATTTTCATCGTTAAAACGGGCTTCGGAAACCCCGAATAAAGTAAGTTCGCCGCCTAGATGCGCCGGGTAACAAAATAAAGATTTTAACTTATCCCCGTCGAGTTTACCCTCGCTACCGAGTTTTAGTACTTCAGAGCATTTTTCTAGACTTCCGGGGAGGCTACAATGTCTAGCTTGGATCATCGGGTCTACAAACCGTTTTAAATCAACAGTTACGTGTAAAACGTGTTTTAGGATTAGCCGCTCAAACCCGGAATTCCACGCCACAATTTCTGTTTCGGGGTCGTACCAAGCATCCATCAATTCTTGAGGTATTAGCGGGGGTTGTATGACTTTAACTTCTTCATTATCAATGGCATACGCGATTAACAAAACCCGCGTGGATGAAGAATTGGCGTAATTGTGTACACCCGCTGTCTCCAAATCAACACAACTTGCGGTCTCGAAGTCAAGCCACAGAGCTTTTTTCATACCAGCTTTTATCGAAATGGTATACGGGTTGCTGCAATTTCTCTGGAAGAGGCAGGCGCAGATTGCACTGTAGGCAGGTTAAAGAATTTATGGTAATTCCTGTCCCCGTCAAGTAATGCCTTTCCCACCTTTGCATTGATTTTGGATGCGGGCAAAGCGGATCGCCGTAGTCCTTTTTTGAGTATTTTCTTATTCTACCACAAAACAGACATTCGTGTATTGCAACTAGATCGTTTCGGTTATAAATAGGGTGACTGAGTTGGTTTTCCTCTGGGTGTGAGCAGGCCCACCGCTTAAAAAGTCCAGAAAATGGATTTTTAAACGCAAACCCCAAAGGAGCAAGAGCGAGTGTACCGAGAAATTTTCGTCTATTCATCTTCCACACCCCAGAAATCTCGTTTAACGAGTTTTTCTTGTTCTTCAGTTAGGAGAAATTTGACTTCAAGAGCATTATCGGAAATGTTCCAAAACCACGCGGATATTTCGCCGTTCCAATAATAAAACGGCCAAGTACACACCAATCTCTCTAAGAATACGGCGTACCACGGTAAGTCTTTGATAACAAGGAATTTATCCGAGCTTTCACTTGGTTTTGAATGAATCCATAAATCGAGCATATTTCACCTGTGATTATTCAAGTTTTGGCTTCCAGCATACAAATGCCCTGCTATCGCGCCGATCATCACTATTGTACGAATTTTTCGGTTGGGAATCAACATAACTGACGAAACCTCGGTGGACATTCCTAGAGATAATCTGAAAGTACTAGGACGTTTGCCGAGGGCAAAGCGAAACGGCCCAGTTTCAGTACAATACGAGCAGTTACGTTCCCACATACGGGTTGTAGCTAAATCGTAGTTTACAGACATGATAAATATGTTTATAAGCGTAGGTTTAGGGGGTTTTGGAAGTCCGTAAACTGGACAAATCCATAAAAACCCGAGTAACAAAAACTTTTTCATAACTGAATTCTACCCCAAAAAATATTTGTTGTCAAGTTGACTTTTTAAATTTCCTGTGTTAGAGTGTTTGTAGGTGCTTCGGGTTTCACCCACAACCGCTTCCCGGTAGATGCATCTGGACAGTACTGACGGGAACTTATAGAATACGCGGGTACCACTACCGCCTAACGGTGGCTGGTATGTACGGGCCGCCAAAAAGAGCGTGGAATGAGAAGCACCACTAAAATTATACAGGAGATTTCATGGCTGGACAAGGATTAGCACAAGGAATTGAAACGAATTTTTCAGATAATATTAATACGATTTTTCCCTCGTTATGGGGGCAAACCGGACAACTCGGGCATCAAAGTTGTGTACACGATAATATCGGGGATTTAGTAGCGGCTTTAGCATTAGCTCAAGCGGAGTTTTTGCCTCTATGGAAAGAGTCCGAAAACCCCTTCTACAAATCAAAATATGCGGACCTCGCTGCGATTATTAAAGCCACTTTACCGGCTTTGAATAAACACGGGTTAGCGGTTATTCAGTTAAATAGCACGGATTTTATTAATAAGGCCGGAGTTGTCACTACAATTTTAGCTCACAAATCTGGGCAAAGATTAACTAGTTTAGTTTCTATTCCTACGGGGGCAAAGTTCGATGCCCAGTCTTTAGGAATAGCTTTCACTTACGGACGCCGGTACGCCTACCAAGCTATTGTTGGAGTCGCTGCGGACGTAGATGATGACGGTAATTCGATTGCTACGGGTTTTACTGAGGATAAACCGAAGCCCAAATACGAGCTAAAACCGGGTAAATCGATTTTTTCCCCAGCTAAAAATTTACCAGACGCGCCACCAGCACCAAATTACAGTCCATCCGGGTTTTTTACCGGGAAAAGTCCAGAATATGGACAAGTTCCCAAAGCCGCCCTTCCACCCGCACCAAAAATTAATGTAAACACCAACGCGGGTTTTGCGAGTGTGGCCGACCACGAACTAACCAAGGAAGAAAAAGACACGTTTAAGAAAAAGGCTCGGCTATACGTTCAAGAACTTCTGCCACAAGCTGGCGTTGAAACCCCCGCAGAAACTCTCAAAGCTTTTGTGGAAAAGCTAACGGGTCAAACTGACACGAAAAAGCTCAGTTATTTGCAATGGTGCACTACGCTGGAAGCCTTGGATAATGCAGTAGTAGATGGGAAACTAAAAGAAGTGGTGGAGGGATAAGTGACCGTACTAGAACTCAAGATACAGTCACTGGCGCTGGCTGTATCTGCCTGTGGAAAAGTCAATTCGATCTATACCCCGGAAGAAATAATGGAAGTTGCAAGAAAGTTACACGAAGCAATCCCCGACCAATGGGCGACCCGTTTATGGTACTTCACGTAGCTGGAATAAAAATCTACACAGACGTTTGGGACGAACCAAAGTTCGAGGGACGTAGAGTTAAGTAGAGATTGCCGATCACCGAAAAGCTGTAGATATGAAGACCGGCAATAGGCACGGGTTTGAGTGAGTATCGCCTCCCCGTGCCTTCAATTTTGGAGGGGCTATAGCCGTAAAAGTCCAGAAAATGGACGAGAAGACTTGGGGAGTTTTTATTGATGATTATTGTATCGGGTTTTCCAAGTCAGAAACCGACGCGTTATTTCACAAATATCAGTTAGAAAAGAAGTTTGAGGAGGCTAAAAATGTCAAATCTTGATGAAGTGACAAAAGAAGTCCGCGAAGAATTGTGGAAAGCCACTAATATTTATGGGCCTTTTGCTTCCGCTCACGAAGGGTATGTCATAATTTTAGAAGAAGTTGACGAGTTAAAAGCCGAAGTTTGGAAGAAACACAAAGACCCGGCAAGAATGCGGGAAGAAGCAATCCAGATAGCTGCAATGGCTATGCGATTTGTAGTTGATATCTGCGACAAAAACCCGGTAATAAATCTGAACGCCAACGATTTGTAAAAAATCCATAATCTGGACAGGAGGGGATATGTGGAATTGGGTGGAAAACCTGTTTGCTAGGAAGATTCGGTTAGAAATACGAACTGATGGGGTTTTGCCTTGTAGCTACCTGCAATCGGAACCCAATTCAGAAAAATATGTGATATTCTTAAAATATTACAAAGACCTAAACCTAAAAACTCAACTAGCTCACGAATTAGGGCATTTCATTGATTTTGTCTTTGATAAAAAACTATCCGATTTTATATCCCAAGAGTACAGCTTAATTAAATATGGGCTTCCCGTGTCTTTACCCGTATTAAAATTCGAAGCCAGCGCATGGCGAAACGCCCAACAGATTTACCCGCAATTTGACCAAAAAACCGTTAAAAAGTGCTTTAGTACGTATGTATCACATTTTCGTCCATAATCTGGACTAATTCGGAGAGAGAATGAAGGAATTCAGCAACTTGGCGGCAATAGTAGCTAGAAGAACCTATTCAAGAAAAGACACAGGAAAACTCGAAAACTGGGATCAAATCATAGAAAGGGCGGTTTTAGGCAATGTCAAAGGACACGATGTACCTGAACAAGAGATTAAAGACCTTCTACGTTTGGGAAAACAACGTAAAGCTATACCGGCTGGTCGTGGCCTGTGGTTTTCCGGAAGTCCCAGTCATAATAAAATTGGAGGGGCTGCCTGCGTCAACTGTTGGAGTATTGAGTTGTCAGACTGGCAAAATTTTGTCCTCGCAAGCCGACCTCCTTATGCTCGGGGAGGAGTGGGTGTCTCTGTAGAATGGAAATACACGTCAAAACTGCCAAAAGTAAAAAAAGGAGTTCAAATTGAGCACAAACCTACCAAGGATGCTGACTTTATCGTTCCAGACAGCCGAGAAGGTTGGGATGACCTCGCATATAGAGTCTTGGAGTCGTACTTTGTCACCGGAAAATCTTTCACATACTCAACTATTTGCCTTAGAGGGTATGGCGAGGCAATTAAAGGATTTGGAGGAACCGCAAGCGGTCCTATTCCACTTATCCAATTCGTCCAGAACCTATCTACTATTTTTGAAGCTAGAGCGGGGCGGTTTATCCGCCCAATTGACGCCGCTGACGCGGTTTGTGCCACAGGAGAAATGGTTGTCTCCGGAAACGTCCGCAGATCTGCTATTCTTATTTTGGGAGACGCTTGGGATAAAGATTATCTCAAAGCCAAGCGATGGGATTTGGGAGGTCTACCTTCCTTCCGGTCCTGTGCAAATTTCTCAGTCGTCTGCGACGACATAGACGACCTACACCCGCTATACTGGGAAACTTACAAAGTCGGGGAAGCGTTTGGAATCGTTAACCGGAAAAATATTCAGAAATATGGGCGTATGGGGGAGTTAAAAAAAGACACGGCCTACATGACCAACCCCTGCGGAGAAGCTACTTTAGAACACGCGGAACCCTGTAACTTACAAGAAATTGCTCTACCGAACATCAAAGACGAGGAGGAATTCATCTTAGCGGCCCGGTTAATGCACAGGTATGGAAAACGGGTCACAATGGATAAATACCATCATGAAGAAATTCAAGAAGTTATTAGCCGAAATCGCAGGATTGGCACTGGGATTACTGGTTGTCTTAGTTCAAATCTGTTTAGCCCCGCTATTCTTGATCGGGTATACGACTCTATACAGCGCGAAAATATTAAGTACAGCAAGCAACTGGGCATTCCAGAAAGCATTAGAACAACTGTAATTAAACCTAGCGGAACAGTCTCTAAAGTCCTAGATATGGACGGGTATGAGGGCATCCACGCGGCGTTTTCCCGGCATATAATTCAACGAATCAGATTCGGGGCTAATGACCAGCTAATTCCACTTCTGCGGGAAGCTGGGCACCACATAGAGCCAGTCCAGAAACTGGACGGAACTCTCGACCACAACACCCTAGTAGTGGATTTTTACGTAGAAGCCCCGTTAGGATATCCTGTAGTTGACGAGGGGTTTGACACTTGGCAACAGCTAGATGTGGTAAAAATGGCACAACGTCACTGGGCAGACCAAAGTGTGTCTGTAACCGTATACTACAAACGGGATGAAATTCCCAAAGTTAAAGAGTGGCTACAGAACAACATAGACGAGATTAAGACTATCAGTTTTCTGTGTCAGAATGACCACGGGTTTGCCCAAGCCCCGAAGGAAAAAATTACACAAGAGCAGTTTGAGAAGTTGTCTGCTAAACTAAAGAAAGTGCCCTTAGACCAAATTACAGAGGGTCTTCAAATAGACGAAATAGAATGCGAAGGGGGAGCTTGTCCAGTTAAATGATTGTAGATGAATCAAAAATATTAAGAATTATTAAAGAGCCAAAAAAGAGCGGCGGCGCAAGAACGAGCTATGAATTGAAATGCACTAATCCCGATTTCGAAGAAATCATAAAAGTGAGAAAGTTGGAAAGCGAGCGGTATTCAGGACTATGCCAAAGCCATTCTCACATGAAAAGACCGTTTGAGAGCATATACCACGGGATATTTAATGATTGGAGAAAACCAGAAGTTCTATTAAACTATGAGGAATTTCTAGAGTTTACTAAAATACAAAATTGCCATTATTGTGGAGACACAATACCGTGGAAACCCTATGCCACGGTCAAAGGAGAATTTGGATCGAGGGCCTATTTTTTAGACAAAAAAGACCACCAAGGCCCCTATTCCAAAGAAAATTGTGTAGTTTGCTGTAGTGAGTGTAATTACATTAAGGGAGCTAGATTTAGCTATAAAGAGTATGTTCTATTAGGCGAAGTCATACGAGGTATCCGTGACCAACGAAAATCCGCTTGACAAAATCCAGAATCTGGACTATAATTCTTGCATCGTTGTCAAGGGCAAACAGTTTATGCATCAACCCGTCTATGACGGGGACGGAGACAAAATCCACTGCATATTTTGTCAACGCCGATGGCTTAGTTTAAAAGTTTATTGGGAAGAACGAGAGAAAGACAGTTTTATCGGGGCTGGGATATGAAAAAACTCAAAAGAATCGGTTGGGTGGGGTTTTGCGACAATAACCCCCACTTTGAGAAAACAACCGACGATTACACCAAACTAGAAGAAGACGGAACCCCGGTACTGAATATTTACCGGGTTAAACGCGAAGCCAGAAAGAGATATGAAGATGTGCGAGAAGTCTTTGTACGCGAGTAAATCCGAGGATTGCAACCATTGCTGGCACCCATACCAAGGGCCTATCTGGATGGTTATTCCACCGGGTAAAACTTTGGAAGAATGTTGTAAATGCAATCATACATGGGTTGTTTCAATTCATCATACGGGCGGTTGGTTAGATAACGGCCCGAATTGGCCGGGATAAATCCATTTTCTGAACTTTTAGGGGGTTTTATGAGCATTTTTAGTGCTATAGACGCGGAACGGGGTTTGAATATAGTCGAGAAAGCAATCGCCAAAGAGAAGGAAAATCTCCAATACGACCCGGAACCATACGACCGAATTGACGTAGTTCAGATTCTGGACAGGATTTTAAAGTACTGTAGGGAGAATATAACCGAATGATTATAATAGATTGTCCGGTTTGTGGACACTATAAACACAGACCCCGAGCTTGCACGGGAGGTATGGGAGATTATTGTGATTGTACCTACGTTAGTGTAATATCTCAAAATGAGACGGGCGGTGGAACAAGCCCCGCCGAGTCTAGTCAAAGAGGCTCAGGAACTAGCGGAGATAGTAAAAACTCGTAATATGGAATTAGTAACCTCAGATCGCATGTGGAATGCTATAATAGAATTGGCAGAAAAACGGTATCCGGGGCCACCGAAGTTGAATGTACTAAAATAGGAGCAGGTATGAAAACATACTGGAGAGTGGTTTTATCGGGTTTTTTGACCATCTGCGGAATTTATGGTATAAACACAGCATTACAGCTACTGAATTACAAAAGTGACGTGGCTGTAGCCCTCGGGTACGCACTTGGATCGTTGGTTTTGTTTTTGTGGTTTGTGGTTTTAAATTTAATTTGGAGAAAAAAGGAAAAACATGAAGAACCTAAAGTTAGCTAGTTTGTTTCTAAGTGGTTTGTTTTTAGCAGGATGCACGACCATTGAACCCGGTCACGTAGGGATCATGGTCAATAAGTACGGGAGTAATCGAGGGGTTAGCGACTACACCACGTCTACCGGGTTTGTGGCTTACAACCCGATTAGCACGTCTGTAGTCGAATATCCGACATATACTCAAACGATTCAGTGGACCGCCAGCCCCGTAAAGGGCGAACCGGGAGATGAATCCATCACATTCACGACTAAGGAAGGCGTTAAAGTAAATGTTGATGTTTCTTTAAGCTACCAGCTTCTAGCCGATAAAACCCCATATTTCTACGTAAAATTCCGCAACGATGATATTCAGGATTTTACTTACGGGTATTTGCATAACGTGGCTCGCAACGCAATGAATGAAGTTGGCGGAAGTTATACCGTAGAACAAATTATGGGCGGAGACGCTGCCTACATTAACGCCGTTGAAACTTCCATCCAAAATCAAGTCAAGGATATTGGGGTTGTAATCAGTCAGTTTGGGTTTATCGGGGCACCCCGTCCACCCCAAAACATCCTAGAATCCATCAATCAGGCTCAACAGGCTAAATACAACGCCATTAGAACTCAAAATGAATTGGCAAGTACCCAAGCCGAAGTAGCCAAGCAAATTGCGGCTGCCGAAGGCTCTGCCAAGGCCAACGATATCCTAACCAAGTCCATAAGTCCACTTTTGATTGAAAAGTGGAAAATTGACGTTCAAGGTCGCTGGATCGACAAGTGGAACGGGGCAACTCCGACTGTATCTGCTGGCTCCAACGGAACTTTGCTAAACTTGCCAGTTAAACCCTAGTTTTCATGTCGGGTTGTCCAGAAAATGGACAGTCCGGCGAGATAACTATGGAGACTCTGTGAACATAAACAACATCAAAATGGTTCTTTCAGCAATAATGTTTTTAGGGCTATTCCCTTATTTGTATTACCGGGATCGGATGAGTGCCTATGTATCCCTGATAGGTTTTATTGTTATTTTAGGACTATGGGCTATTTATATCATCCAAAACCCGTGGCCTAGAAAAATCGGATGGATAATTCTGGCTATCGGGGCAACGTGCAACCAAATTGCAATATGGTCTAATGGCGGAAAAATGCCAGTAGCGGATAATTTTGTTCCACACGGGCTTTGGCGGCCAATGGTGGAAACAGACCATGTAAAGTTTCTATGTGATATCTACTGGCATAGTACTAGTATCGGAGATTTGATTGCTTTGGGTGGTTTTATGCTACTGATGTTTTTTGCACTGGAGGGTGTATGAAAAATCCGTTTAAAACCGATTTACCTTAATTTTTCGAGTGGATTGATCCCGAGCAAGAACGCAAAGATAATAAAAACGCCAAGATTGTAGGTTGGGGCATTTTATTAGGAGGAGTAGTTTTGCTGTGGGGCCTTTTTACTGGAAACTTTCCTACCGCATTTGCGCTATTTTTTGCGTGTTTGTTTGGTTCTTACATGCTCACGGAGGATTAAAAAATGCAGCGAGAAGGCGCTACGTTTGAAGAAATCGGGGCAGCACTCGG